>ERZ808051.179-NODE-179-length-83293-cov-8.339454_pt1 | contig 83293 bp, 66 predicted proteins | sample MGYA00380199_ERZ808051 | MGnify/ENA primary metagenome ERZ808051 (study PRJEB31490, sample SAMN06133391) | mouse gut metagenome | isolation source: J11 | host: mice | place: China: Chengdu | collected 2015-05 ... | reverse complement strand
TACGTGTCATTCCCATAGCCGCCTTCCAGTCGGTCATTCCCGGTCCCGCCTATCAGGATATCGTCACCGTCTTCTCCGTAGAGGCTGTCATTCCCGTTCTCTCCATAGATCGTGTCGTTCCCGGCTCCGCCTCTCACCGTGTCGTCTCCGTCTCCGGCATAGAACGTCTCATTCTGGTCATAGCCGTAGGCTGTACCGTAGCCGTTCATCGTGTCCGCAGAATCCGTTCCATACCGCACCTTCAGCATCTCTTCCATGTCCTCCACCGTCAGCACTGTCCCGTCCGCGAACTCGATGTTCTCCACGAAGCACCGGCCGTCATTGTAATAGTACGCATTCTGCACTGTCACACTGTCGTTCTCACCGTAATCGATCACGAGGCTGCTCCCTTCCCGTCTGAGCCTTATGTCCTCTGCCTTTACTCCCTCGCCGAACACGATACGGTCATTCTTTCCCCCTGTCTGGCTGTACTCATAGTCATAGATGGTATCATTCCCGTCCCCGAGGTTGAAGATGTACGTGTCATTCCCATAGCCGCCTTCCAGTCGGTCATTCCCGGTCCCGCCTATCAGGATATCGTCACCGTCTTCTCCATAGAGGCTGTCATTCCCGTTCTCTCCAAAAAGGAAGTCATTTCCATTATTTCCACGTAGTATATCATTACCTGCTCCTCCAAACAAAACATCCATAGACACTGTTCCTGATAATGTATCATTTTCTTCTGTTCCAAGATAACTATTTACAACATAGGTATCCGCAATCACTTTGATATAATCCGGCTTATTAATATATCCCGTAAAGTAATCTATGAAATTCTTTTTATTGCTTACATTGATTGATGCAACGTATCTTCCCATCTCGGCAACGACTTCCGACATGTCATTCCCTTTCTCCACACATACGGATACAAATGCATTAAACACGTCTGTATTCAGATATCTGCCGCCATTCTCGTCCTCTGTCCAGAATACCATCCCCATATAATCAGCAAGCTGGGTCTGTGCATTCAACATACTGTAATATGCATTATAGATATCCGCATAAATGCCTTTTAAGATTGGAGCTGCTGTATTTACGGGATTTCTGCCTCCTGTGCCGACAAAGTCTCTTCCCATAAACTGTTCTATGACAGTCAGCTTCTGTGCATCAAAAGAACTGCCCCTGCTACCTGTTGCCACATGTTCCGCGCCAGTAATAAAATAAAGGATTTTCGTTACAAGTTCTTCCTTTTCCTGCCTTGATGACGACTTAACAAACTGTTCTACATACCCCTTCAAAGTCCCGGTCCCGTCAAGCTGCATCAATGTATGGAGAGATGCAATACTCCCGATAGAATGAATGTTCGGAAGTTCTGCTATTTCCTCTGAAATCACAACCTTATTCTTCTCCACTGTATTATAGCTTTCCGAGTCAAAATGAAACTCACCTATTTTAATAGTTGTCCCATTTTTATAGTTTATATTGGCAGTCAGACGACCGTTTTCAACGGATGTAGAAAGCGAGATATTGTCAATCCCTAAATCGCCAAGCGAATACAGTTCGTCCTCTTGGCTGATACCGTCACCATTCTTATCCTGCCAGACTTTAAGCTTATCAAACACTTCATCATTCTTGTCAATGATACCATCACCATTCAAATCATACTGTGCCAGTGCCTCAAACCCACTCTTCGCCCTGCTTCCATCTGCAACTACCGTAGAAGTCCCAAACAATTCTGAGCCATCATTAATGATACCATCACCATTTAAGTCAATAGCAAGCAGAGCATCATCCGCTGCTACCCACTCCGTCTTCTCGACAAGCCCTCTGGCATCTTCATCAAAGTACACGCCGTCCTTTACAGACAGCAGTTCAAAACCATCGCCGTCAAGGTCTATGACAAGAGGGTCATAGCGGATAGCGGTGCTAGCATTACCATAATTCGCATCCTCATATCCAAACAAATCACATATCACATCTCCGATGAAATCACCGACATTCTCTCCTATAATACTTCCTACGATACCACCAACAACACCAGCAAATATCATGACCGGTGCACCAATCGTAGCACCTACAGCAAGACCGATTCCGCCGACAACCGCTGTAAAGAGGCTACTTCCCGCCATAGAGCCTAACGTTGTTGCCATGTATGACATAAATTCTTTACAGCCGGTTTTATAATTGCCACGTTTATATTCTTCCCATGTATTGTGAAGTTCTTCTCCAATTTCTATCACAAGCATAATATTATCCGCAGAATCAGCTAATTTAAATATTTTGTTTTTAGAAATGGCGAAATATGTCCCTTCCGGTCCGTCAATGACTCTACATCCATTGGCAATTGCATCTTCAACAGAATTAATCCCCGGCACATCAACCCTTATTCTGGTTCCATCAGCCAAAGTTTCCGTGATTTTTCCGCCGGTTTCAATACTATACTTGCCTAAATCAAGTGATTTTCTTCCGGATATATCAAGAATATCATCCGAATTATGTAACAGGATTTGCGCCAGTTCCCTGTCGCTGTTCCGTGACAGATTTTTAAGCGCATCACGGCTCTCCACCGGTAGCGTATCACCCAATGCTCCGAGAATATCATCTATACTGTTCGATGATGGCGAAACAATGTTATTGTTTGCCAATAATGTATCAATGAGGTTGACTGCACCTTCTGTCTCTCTGCCCACAATCTTTACTGCATTGCCTTCTCCGCAGTAATATATATCTTTTAATACCGAAATCTCACTTGCCTTGATTGCATCACAAACATAAGATACTTCCTTCCCCGAAGGAGCAGCGCAATATATATCATAAAATACATTCTTATCAATGCCATTGATTGTATGGATTTTCTTATTATCCAGAAGTGCTTCAAATTCTGTTCTGCTGAAACAATTTTCAATGCGATCACCCGACAGCAATGTATTTACATTTGAGCATTCCAAATTTTTGACATAATTGGCAGAAAAGAAATCATTAAAAGCTTGTACAGTTGTTCCATCAGACAGCTTAATATCTCCATTCGCGATTCCATTATTTATAGTTCCATCATAAATATTAATGAAATTATCACCTGTTAAATTTTTATCTCGTAGTTTAGTTGATACTGCACCCATAAATCCCGGATCATTAAAAAGTTTTCCCGCTTCAGTGCTTGAAATATAACCATATGCACCATTCGATGAATCAACAATTCCATCAACAACTTGATATGCTCTCGTTGTACCATCCGCATTAACCCCTCCGAAATAGACAAAACCTTCTGCGCCTTTTTGAATTTCAAAGGAAAAATTTTTTTCAACAAAATAATAAATATTTTGAATGGTCTCAGCATCGCCTGAACCAACTAATTGGTCCATAATTATTTCCCAATCCTCTATTATTGTCTCGCCGCCACTTATAATGACTTTTTTAACCTGTTGGATCGCTTCATCAAATTCACTCATTATACTTCTTCCCCCTTATATGTAAATACAAAATTATACTTCCAAGTTCTTGCAATTGCTAAACGACAAAAATTCTCTTCGTATTTTGAAATCATTGATTTTAAAATATTCAGCAACTCCCTTTTATTTTCACTTTCTTCTATAAAGTTTTGCTTTAATATATTGATCTTCATATAGCGATGCTTAATCCCATCTATTTCATTATCCTTTACATCTTTACATTCAAATTCAAACAAATAATAGTCATTTCCTTCAACAAACAAATATGTGAACCCCTTTACTCCTAAGCTTACATCATCATGCCTAGGCATAAACGCTTGACAAAAAAGAAGTGACTCATCCATACTTGTCACAAAATTAACTCTTTCTGCCTTAAAGATTTTGCCATATCCATACGGGTCATGTATCTCCCAGCTGTCAATCTCCTTACATCTTTCTTCACTTATCTTTCTGTACTCAAATTCCATAATCTTCTTCCCTTCTTTTGATTTTATTGAAACGAATACCATGTGCTATATTCGCTTTTCACGCACTATTCTCATTCTACTATAGCCGCATATCTACCGTCCATAAATTTCCCCTCCTTCCTCTCTCACCTCCATCTCCGCCTCAGCCTCTCCACATGCTCCTTCCCTACCCCGTCAAAATACCCACGCACCCACGCATACTGTTCTTCCTTTTCCAGATGACAGCACGCCCTGCCCGAGAACAGGCATGTGAGCAGCCGTTCATATGTCTCGATATCGAAATGTGCGATATCCGGATTTTCCTCCGCGAACAGTGCCGGACAGTACCGCCTCACCAGCGCCGCACTGTAATACAGAATCATGTACCTGTCGAAACGATATTCCCCGAAACACTGTAAGAGCAGCCGCGCATACAGCGATATGTCCGTCCGGTACAGGGAATCTAGCAGCGCGTACACCGTGCCGAGCTTATGTTCCGGTCTGTCCGACACGAACCAGTCCGCCACATCCCGCACATATCCATAGGCATAGATATCTTCCCACAGATTCTTGTCCCATGCGGTATTGAAATCGCTGGTGAGCACATATTCCATCAGGGCAACCGTATCTTCTATCCCGCCTTTCACATTTTTCAGGCGGCAGGCATAGATGCAGTGTTCCGGTATGCTGATCGGGATCACATCAATGATTTCCTCGATTGCGCTGTATGCGAATATCTTCTGGTTGTCCACGAGGCGCTGTTCTTTCCTGCCACAGCCGCCCTCGCAGTCCGTGAAGACAGGCTGATGTGGAAAAGTGAATATGCCGAACTTATGCACCAACGTCGGGTAACACGCCAGATACCGTTCATAGATAAGTCCCGTCTTACCGATAACCTGTTCCCCTTCCGTCATCTTAATCTGTTCCCGATCCGACAGATGGTTTCTGTAGACAATGCCGCTCCCTTTATAGTAGATTCCCTTTTCCGAAAAGCCGCCTCTCCTTGCCGGAATCGGCATGATCCGTTCCGGCAGCCTGATTTCATCAAGTTTATTTCCCTTCACATCATAAACCGGGACTCTGTCCGTACTTTCTATCTGCTCCATGTTTTACTCCATTTCTGCGCTGCTTTTTGCGCATAAACGAGTTTGTGGCAAGCAGCGCGCAGACACAAATCTCGCGATTGAAAATTTTAATTTTCAATCTTTACCTCTTTTCTTGCTGCCTTATCGCTCGTAATACACATTCTAATTTTCAGTCACATTTCTACTTCTCTTTCAGACTGTTCTGCAATCCGTCCACAAAAGGTTCCATGAAATAATCGAGCACCGTCCTTGTCCCGACGATGATGTCGCATGTTCCTTCCATGCCGGTCCTTAAGTCTTCCGGAAGGTTTTCTACCCGGATTCCTACTTCATAGACTGCCCCGATTCCGTCTATATTGAGGGCGATATCTCCCACGGTCGCAATGATCCCTTTCATATATTCGTATTCCGTGTCGCGGTAAGCGGCAATCCGCACACTGACGGTATCGCCCGTATGGATCTGACCGATATCTTCATCCGGCACGTAGGCGGTAAAGAGATTTTCTTTCTCCTGCGGGATAAGATAGCCGATACGCTCACCGGCTTCCACCAGCATCCCCTGCGAGGTCATGGACATCTGGGTAACCTGACCGTCCGCCGGTGCTTTCAGCGTGTAGCGTTCCAGTTTCTCTTCCGCATTCCGGAGACTGATTTCGGCGCTGTATATCTTCACATCCAGCGTGTTGATATTCTGCAGAATATTCAACTTGTGCTGTTTCGCGTAAACCGCTTTTTCCTCATCATCCTCTATCCTATCCAATTCTTCTTGATACACAGTATTCTCGAGAAGGATTGCATCCGCCAGAGAAGCGTATTCACCATATAGTGAGGTATCTGTCGTATAGGGTTCTTCGCTGTCCTCGTTGTCCTTGGCACACAGGTCCTCATATATCCTGCCATACATCTCGCGCTGAATCCGCAGGACTTCCAGATTATGCCTGCATTCCTCCACATCGAGCGCCGCTTCGGTATCCTCCAGTACGGCAATCACCTCACCTGCCCTGACATGACTCCCGTCCGACACCTCCATCCGCTCAATCCTGCCTCCGTATGCGCTGTCGAGCGTGATCAAGCCTCCCTCCGGCATGGCGGCTCCCGCAGCGGTCACCGCAATGTCAACTTTCCACAGGGCAGCCCATACAATGGCGGTGGCAATCAGCGCAATCGTTAGGAAAAGGATGACATCCGCCAGTCTGTTTGCCGGACGTTCTATGATTTCTATCATCGAAGGAAGAAAGTCGTATTTCAGCTTTTTATCACGGAGTCTCAGTCTTTTTTGTAAATAGTTGTTCATCTTAGTCCTCTTTCCTGTGCGCTAATCTACTTCGCCTCTCAATTGCTGATGATACAGGTACGCATATAAGCCGTCCTGTCCCATCAGTTCTTCATGGCTGCCCGATTCTTTTAACTCGCCTCTGTCAATCACCATGATCTCATCGGCTGACGAAAGGGTTGACAGGCGGTGCGCTATGATCAGCACAGTCCGGTTCTTACAGATATCCTGCAGATTCCGCTGGATAATGCTTTCCGATTCATAGTCCAGCGCCGATGTCGCCTCGTCAAATATCAGTATCCTCGGGTTGTTGATGACTGCCCTTGCGATGGCGATGCGCTGTTTCTGTCCGCCGGAAAGGGAAACGCCTTTTTCACCGATGATCGTGTCATACCCTTCTTCCAGTTCCATGATAAAATCGTGCGCGCCTGCAATCTTAGCCGTCTCCATGATCTGTTCTATGGTCACGCCCGGGCAATGAATTGATATATTTTCAGCCACGGTGCCGTTGAACATGAAGTTCTCCTGCAGCACTACGCCAATCTGGCGGCGCAGCATCTGCGGATCCATCAGGGAGATATCCATACCGTCTATTGAGATACGCCCGCTCTGAGGGATATACAGCCGCTGTATCAGTTTCGAAATGGTGCTTTTTCCGGAACCGCTTCGACCGACCAGACCTATCACTTTATTTTCTTTGATTTCAAAGGACATCCCGTGGAGCACGTCGGATGCGTCCATGCGGTAGCGGAATCTTACGTTCTCAAACCGGATTCTTCCCTGCAGAGTCGGAAGCGTCTGTATGGAATTGTCACTTTTACGCTCTGTCGGAGAATTGAAGATATCGCCGATTCTCTTAACCGACAGGGATGCCTGCTGGTATTCCTGCCATAACTGCACCAGACGCAGAATCGGTCCGCTGACTCTGCCAGCCAGCATCCGGAACGCCACGAGCTGCCCGATGGAGAGCGTTCCGTCTATTACCGTCCCTGCGCCGTACACAAGCACCAGCAGGTCTGCCAGATGCTGGATAAATCCTGCAACGGCATTGGAAGTTTGTGCGATCATGGATGTTTTATAGCCGGCTTTGACGTAATCTGACTGCAAGTCTCCCCATTTTTCCTCGAAGGAGGATTCCAATGCAAAGGACTTGACCGTATGGATGCCGTTCACCGACTCTACAAGAAATGACTGCGCCTTCGCGCCGGTCTCGAACTTTTCATCCAGACTCTTTTTAAACAGGGGTGTAATGATAAGTGACAGAATCGCAAACAGCGGCAGCGACGCGAGCACGATGATTGTCAGCGGAACGCTGTATAAGAACAGCACTGCCACATACACGACGACGAAGAAAACGTCAATCATGGAGGAAAGCGGCGTACCGGTAAGAAATGAACGGATCTGGTCGAGTTCCCTGACTCTCGCCACGGTCTCTCCCACCCGCCTTGATTCAAAATATTTGAGGGGCAAGCCAAACAAGTGATGGAACAGTCTGGCACTGAGCGTCACATCTATCCGGTTCGTCGTATGTACGAACAGATATCCTTTGCACAAACTAATGACCAGTTCATAGACATATACGATAAATATCCCCACGGCGATGGTATACAGGGTGTTCATCGCATGGTGGGAAAGTACCTTGTCCACTACTACCTGCGTCATGAGGGGCGTCAGTATGCCTAAGATCTGGATGACAAATACGGCAAGCAGGACGCAGAGAAACTGCTTCTTGAATTTTAAGATGGTCGGTATAAACCAGCGGAAACCGAACTTCCGGCAGTCCTCCCCGGCAGGGTCTGCTTTTCTTTTGGCAAGGACGATGACCTGTCCCGACAGTATTTCCAAAAGGTCTGCCTCTTCCATTGTCTCCGGCACACCTTTTAGCGGATCTAATATGGTCCACTTATGTTCATCCCTCCGGCTGACAATGAGCAGATAATTTCCATCTTTTAATTTCGCGATAACCGGAACGGCTGCATTCTCCACTTTCTTAAGGTTCAGCTTTCCGGCGGAAACTTTTAATCCCAGCTCCTTCGCCGCTTTCATCAATTCGTAATCGGTATTCCCTTCTTCCTTGAATCTGCCTGCCAGTTCCTGCGGAACTTTCATCCTTAAGAATTTGGCTGCAATCATGAAACAGAGATACCCTGTGTTCGGATTTTGTTCCATTTGGTTGTCTTGCTCCTTGTCTTATCATCTTGTACATGACTATTATAATTCTTTCATAATAATATATGTGATTCATTTTACCACGCATGTAGTTGCATAACAATGGGATAAACGTACTACTCTACTGCAACTAAAAAGGAATTTCTACCGTCTCACAGTAGAAATCCCTTAACTATATTACCTGTATGTTCTAATTATCTTAGTTGATCTGTCTCTCTCAAACACTATCTCTCCATCTTCCAGAAAAAGGCGCTGTACGCAGGCAGTTCGCTTCCGCCGCCGAAATCATGCGTCTCGCCGCTAATCAAATCCTGCGCCATACCGCAGCCCGCGTCGAAATGCGCCGTATAACTCTCGCTGTCCGCGTTGATTGCCACAAGCACTCTCTCACCCTCGCATTTGCGCTCGAAGATACACTGCTTGTTAGTCAGCACTACGGAACGGAAATCACCATAGTTTAACGCCTTGGATTCCTTCTTAGCCTCGGCAAGCTTCGCAATCCACTCGCACAAGTCATTCCACTCCGGCTCCTCGAAACATGCACGCAGCGCAGGGTCGCCTTCGCTCTTATTCGCCTTCGCTCCCCACTCGCTGCCGTAATATACGCAGGGGATTCCCGGCATACCGAAACAGAGCGCATAGATGAGCGGCAGATGTTTCTCGTTGGTCAGGTTGCTGGCAATCCTTGTCACATCATGGTTATCCACAAAAGATAAGAGATGTTTTCCTTTATACAAAGTCCAATTCTCCGGTCCGAACTGTCTGAGCAGAGAGTGATTGATTTCAAACATGTTCATACTGTTAAAACTGGAGAACAGTCCCTTATAACATTCGTAATTGGTAGACGAATGAAGCATCTGATCATTGACCATCTGGTTATAGTCCCCGTGAAGCATCTCTCCGAGCAGATAGAAATCCGGTTTCAGACTATCCGTAAAACTACGTAGTCTTCTGACAAAGTCATGGTCCAGACAGTAAGCCACGTCCAAACGCAGTCCGTCAATGTCAAATTCTTCCACCCATCCCTTGACGCTGTCCAAAATATGATTGACGACGTCTTCATGCCGCAGATTGAGTTTTACTAGATCGTAGTTTCCTTCCCAGCCTTCATACCACAGGCCATCATTATAATTAGAGTTACCTCCCAGATTAATATTGAACCAGCTAAGATATGGTGAATTTTCACGGTTCTTAAGTACGTCCTGAAATGCCCAGAACCCCCGGCCCACATGGTTGAAGACCCCATCCAGCACTACTTTGATACCATTGTCATGCAGTTTCCGGCAAACTTCCTTGAAATCTTCATTTGTTCCGAGCCTGCAGTCAATCGTATGATAATCTCTCGTGTTATAACCGTGCGTATCCGACTCAAACACGGGAGAAAAATAAATTGCATTGATGCCCAGTTTCTTCATATGAGGAATCCAGTCATTCACTTTCAAGATACGATGCTCCAGCTGCCCGTCGTTCTCAAAAGGCGCGCCGCAAAATCCCAACGGATAAATTTGATAAAAAACACTTTCATAAGCCCACATAGTATGTACTCCTGTTCTTAACCCATGATTTCTCATGACTTTTTTGTTTCTTCATGTATTGTCTTTCTGTTATCTGCTTTCACATGAATCCACATTTTCTATTTTATCACTCTTATTATCAATTTGCAAAACTCGTTTCTATTGACTATATGAGTATCTATTTCTATAAACTAAAATCCGTTTCTCGACTTTTCCACATGTTTTCACCCATTATTTTATAAAAATCCATGAGAAACGTCAAAGAAATCCCCAATTTCCACATAGTTATCCACATCGACATATATGTCATATTGTAATGACTCTACTTCCTTTTTGTCGAAAAAGAAATGTCATTTGCGGAATTTTATAACACTTTTTGTCAATATCATTCTTTTTGTTAATGAAATCTGTCAACAGTTGTTATATAATGTTTTCGTACAAGTCAATAGATTTTGTAGCTTGACGCTATAAGTCAATCCATATTTTGTATCAAAATCTGTTAACCATTATTTGAAAGGAGTTTACTATGCAGCCAAAATTAGGTTCACATGTCGGAATGAGCGGCAAAGAAATGATGCTCGGTTCCGTGAAAGAAGCCATCTCTTACGACGCCGACACGTTCATGTTATACACAGGCGCACCTCAGAACACAAAAAGAAAGGATATTTCCGAATTAAATATCGCTCCTGCATGGGAATGTATGCACGCCCATAATATAGAAGATTTTGTCGTACACGCCCCCTATATTATCAATCTTGGAAACACAGTCAATCCCGCCACCTACGAAATCGCCGTAGATTTCCTAGCCTTAGAGATTGAGCGCACGATCGCAATGGGATCGCACATTCTGATTCTTCACCCCGGCGCACATGTCGGTGCAGGTGTGGAAGCAGGTATTGACCGAATTGCTCAAGGATTAAATACCGTGCTGACAAAAGAACAAGAGTGCTATATCGCACTGGAAACGATGGCGGGAAAAGGTTCCGAAATCGGCCGTAGCTTCGAGGAACTAGCCGCTATTTTTGACAAGGTTGTCCATAGCAGCAAGCTGCGTGTCTGCATGGATACCTGCCATCTGAATGACGCCGGTTACGATATTGTAAATGATTTCGACGGTGTAATTGACCGATTTGATCAATTAATTGGAAAAGACCAGATTGCCCTTTTTCATATTAACGACAGCAAGAATGAACGCGGCGCCGGCAAAGACCGTCACGCCAACATCGGTGAGGGCACCATCGGCACAGACGCATTGCGTTATATAGTCCACCATCCCGACTTTATCAGTCTGCCTAAGATATTGGAAACGCCATACATTCCTTCATTGACTAATCCGGACAAAAAAGTAGCTCCCTATAAAGAAGAGATTGCGCTGTTGCGGAAACTGTAATGCCGCATATGTGAATATACCGTTTTATAACCACTCATCCCAAAATCGTTCGATACGGCGACCTATATAGTCAACACTAACAATTTCATAATGATTCCACTCTCTCGGGAATAACTTCTGATAAGCAGGCGTCAGGAAGCGTTCATCCAAAAGTGCCACGATTCCGAAATCTTCCACAGTACGGATAACTCTTCCTGCCGCCTGAAGCACTTTGTTCATGCCGGGATAACGATAGGCATAATCAAAACCATTCTCACCCCAACTGTCAAAATATTGCTTCAACAATTCTCTTTCGTTGCATACTTGCGGAAGTCCTGTGCCGATAATCATCGCTCCGATCAGGCTGTCGTTCTTCAAGTCAATCCCTTCGCTGAATATACCGCCCATCACACAGAATCCCAATAGACTCCGCTCCTCCTCGATTTCTATCTCCATCTGAATCATGGCGCTTAAATCACAGTCTTCATTTCCGGTGAATCTGTTCAGAAAATCTTCTCTCGCCTGCTCATTCATATAGTCTTCCTGCACGATGCACTCCACAGACCCATCCGCATTAAAGTAGTGCATATAGATATCATATATATCTCTCAAGAAAGCATGTGAAGGAAAAAACAGCATATAATTCCCGTGTCTTTGCCTGACTGTCTCGTGAATATAGGAAGCGATGCGGTAATATTCTTCGTCACTCCTACGCGCATATTTACTGGTCACATCATTTCCGATATACAGCCCAAGCTTCTCCGGACAAAAGACAGACTTCGCATACACTTCATAGTCTCCCTCTTCTGCACCGAGAAGCTTCTTATAATATTGTATCGGCAAAAGCGTTGCGGAAAAGAGAATCGTGCTTCTTCCCCTCATCATACATTCCCGCAGATTCTTCGCCGGATTCACACAGAAAAGCTTTAGGATAAAGCTGCCGTCCGACTCCATTTCCGAATAAATTACATAGTTCTCGTCCACAAGCTCATACATTTCCAAAAAATGTGACACTTCAAAGTAAAACTCAAGAATCTCTTGGCGTACCGGGCTGTCATCATGGTCTTCCAGATAATCGTCAATCGCACCGCTAAGTCTCGTGAGCGCACGCACAAAAGGGTCAATATACTCCTCTATCCTATAATTCTCACACTCTCTTTTCAACATCAACAGTTCCTTGTTGCATCGATCAAGATTCTTGGCAATCCACTCGTCATATGCCTTCACCGTTCTTTTAAGCTGCAGAAAGTCTTCCTTACAAAGCGTCGCACTATACATGCTCCTGCCCCGTTCCACGAGATTATGCGCCTCGTCAATGAGAAAAATATATTCCCCTTTCATCCCTTCCGAGAAAAATCTCTTCAAATACACATGCGGATCAAACACATAGTTATAATCGCATATCACGGCGTCAGAGAACAAACTCATATCCAGACACATTTCAAATGGGCACACACGATGTTTCTTAGCGTATTCCTCGATCATATCTCTGCTGTACATGTCTTCATGCGTGAGCAAATCGTATATTGCGCCGTTAATTCTGTCATAATGTCCTTTGGCATAAGGGCAGTATTCCGGATTACATTCCGTCTCGTCCATAAAGCAGATCTTATCCTTCGCCGTCAATATCACACTCTTGAATTTAAGCCCGCGTTCCCGCAGCAGCGCAAACGTATTGTCGGCTACCGTACGCGTAATCGTCTTAGCCGTCAGATAGAAAATCTTATCACACATCCCTTCTCCCATAGCCTTAACCGCCGGGAAAACCGTGGAAATTGTCTTGCCGACTCCGGTAGGCGCTTCAATAAAAAGTTTGCGCTTATGGTAAATTGTCTGATAGACATAAGTAACCAGTTCCTTCTGTCCCTCTCTGTAGGCAAAAGGAAATTGCAGCATTTTGATGGAATCCTGCCGGATTTTCTGCCAAGCAAAGGAATAGTCCGCCCACTTGCGGTACTGTTCCATAACTCCCATAAACCATTCCTGCAGCTCCCCGAAAGTAAAATCATAGTGGAAATATCGTATTTCCTCCGTTTCCATATGACAATATGTCATGCGAACGCGGATTTCCTGTAATTGATTCTTCATGGCATAGATACAGGCATAGCATTTTGCCTGCGCAAGATGCACCGGCGCGGCATCTTTCATCTTCTTAACATCACGAAAAACGCCCTTAATTTCATCTATCGTCACGGCGTCATCCTGCGTAATAATACCGTCAGCACGCCCCTCCACAATAATCTCATACTCTCCGGCGTCATAGACATACTTAAGTCCTACCTCCGCCTGATATTCCGGTCCCATACGCCGCTGTATCATACGATGGATTCTGCTTCCCTCCTGCATAGCATTTTCGGGTGACGCAGTTCTTCGATTGTCAATATCACCGGAGCGCAGGATAAATTCCACAAGACTCCTGACGGAAATACGAACTTCCATAATACCCTTTCTTATTTGTTCTCCTCAAATGCATCTTCTGTCAGTCCAAAACATACGATTTCAAACATCATTTCCTGAACGCAAAAACTCCCTATCTAAGATATTACGATATCTCAAACAGGGAGTCAATGTGTCGCGTTTGTTCCGGATTATATGATTAACATGCTACTGCAAATTTTCTGAGATATTCCTCGAAATCAGCATCGTAGCCGTTATAGGAAACGGTCAGAACCTGATTAAAATTGAGTCCTAACACACCTATGATCGATTTCGCATCTACTATAAAACTATTGTAGGAGATGTCTACGTCAAAGATGCATTTTGTTGCAGCGGTAACAAAGTCCTTCACTTCATCCGGTCTTAATTTAATTCTGTGTTGCATAACATTCACCTTCCTTTTCCATTTATGTATGCAAAAGGCACACATAGAAAAATTTGTTAACTTTCTCCTCATTTGAGATGATTATACTCCTTTATCGATATTTGTAAAGAGTCAATTTTGTTCCTAATAAAAAACAATTTTGTAAGATTTTAACAACCTTACCAACATATTTTGACTCTCAAAATAATTTTTGTGAATTCTGTCTATTATCCCATTCTCTGCTCGAATTGCAAGGCACAATTTATTCACTTTTGACTGAATTCAACCATATATTCTTGGAAGCGTAATGGCAGCATCTGCTGCTGCAAACGGCTGTTTCTACGCTCTGCAATTGCAATCGTCTTATGAAAAAGCGTAAATAAGTCCTGATATGCAAGTTCTTTGTCCGACCATACCAGCGATTTCTCTTCAAAACCTTCCACGCCGGAAATAAGATACCATTCCTTCTTCGCAGGATGCACACCGAATAAATCCCTCTTTTCATCATGAATCATGAAGTTCTCCGTCACCAGCCGGTCTGCAAAATGCGGCATCACAAAGGGGACTACATTATTCTCCGGTCCGATTCTCGAATACAATATCCCCTGTTCGAGTTCCCTGAATCTTATAAACTCCAGTTCGTGATGTACCTCGTTCGCCGTCCGTCTTGCCAACTCAAAAGTCTTAAGCACATACGGGTTGCGCAGATTTTCCATCGTCCGCCTGCCATTCCCGCCAATTCCGTCTACAATCGTATGGTATACGGCATCCCCTTTCGCCTTATCATAGGAAGCTGCGGCGCGGCAGATCGTTCCGTACACCTCTTCTCCCAGACGTTTCTTAAGCGTACGCACCACTTTGTCAGTTTTGTCCTCATCCGGTCGGCTATACAAATATTGTGCAAATAATCTGTAGTTGTCTTCTTCCCCCACCTGTACATGCAGATGCCCATGCCCCTCCCTTAAGGCGTACGCATCATAGACTGCGGTGAAGATTCCCTCTAACGAGTCTTCACAGATGATATATTTCTCTTCCATAATATACTCTTCCATAATATATGTCTCCGATGTATCTTCAATATGCATTCTTCCAAAATCATGAAATGCTCCGATAACTCTGCGCTCCCAAAATCATACCGTCATCGAACAGAGACGTCTGTCTGTACGTCGTTCCGTCCGGCATAAATGGCAGACGTTCACCCTTCCCCATCTGATTCTGATAAGTCAGATTGCGCACGATATATTCCTCGTCTATCTTCGTCGGATACATCATCCTGCCGCCGCATGTGATAAAATAAAGCGCACGCTTCAGAACGATCCCCATTTTCTTCAAGTCTTCAAATGTCAATGGTCCGAATCGTCTGGCTGAAATAATACGCCTTGCACTCTTGACCCCTATACCGGGAATGCGCAGAAGCAGTCTGTAATCCGCCCGGTTCACCTCCACCGGAAAAATCTCCAAATGTCTTACAGCCCAGTCTGCCTTCGGGTCGATTGCCATATTAAAGTTCGGTCTGTCCGCCGTCAGCAGTTCATCCACCTTAAATTCATAAAAACGTAGAAGCCAGTCTGCCTGATAGAGTCTGTGTTCTCTCAGAAGCGGCGGTCCGCCGGCGAGCGCCGGCAGGTCCTTGTCTTCGTTCACATTCACAAATGCTGAATAATAGACCCTTTTTAATGAAAATTTGTCATACAGGTTCTCTGCCACCGACATGATTTGGTAATCACTCTCCGGAAGCGCTCCCACAACCATCTGGGTAGACTGTCCCGCTTCACAGAAATGTGGTGCATGTCTGTATAATGTCAGTTCGTTCTTATTCTCTGCGATACCGTTCTGTATCTGCCGCATCGGCTTCAATATATTCCGGCGGTGCTTGTTCGGCGCCATCTCCCTCAGCCCGTCTGCCGTTGCCATCTCCAGATTCACACTCATGCGGTCCGCCAGATAGCCGGCGCGCTGTATCAGAAGCGGATCGGCGCCCGGAATCGCTTTCACATGAATATATCCCTGAAACCGATGTACCGTACGCAGCTTATGTACAGTCTCACAAATCAATTCCATCGTATAATTCGGACTGTATAAAATCCCGGAACTTAAGAAAAGTCCTTCTATATAATTACGCCGATAAAATTCCATGGTTAATTCACAGACTTCATCCGGTGTAAAAGACGCCCTCGGCACATCATTTGATTTTCTGTTAATACAGTATTTACAATCGTAAATACATTCGTTCGTAAACAGTATCTTCAGCAGGGAAATACATCTGCCGTCCGCTGCAAAACTGTGGCACAGTCCCGCCGCTACCGTATTGCCGATACCCGTACCGTCATTTGCGCGGTTTGACCCGCTGGAGCTGCACGATACATCGTATTTCGCAGCATCCGATAGAATTTTCAGTTTATCCATAACCGACATTTGCGGTGAGATCCTGACTTCCATATATTATAAACCATCCCTGCAGAAAACATTGTAGAACATACGTTCTGTCATGGGTGTATCTTATCATATCAAAAAAGATATTGCAAGTCTTTTTAGAACATTTGTTTGTATTTCCTGCGCGTAATATTACTTTTCTCATTACAGCCGGTATGTCCTGCTGCCCGATCATAAATTTCTTAAGGAAGACATCTCTTTTTATATAAGTGCCACTTGATTTCTTCTCGCAAAAGCAGTTAAATATAAGTAAATTTGTTTCATAAATTTTGTATAAAGTGAGGTTTTTTATGGATAACTTAATGATTCCCAAAGATTACAAGTCCGCGCTGAATCTGCATGACACGCAGATCGGCATTAAGACCGTCAAAGATTTCTTTCAGGTTCTTTTGGCAGAAGAACTTCGTCTGCTGCGCGTATCCGCACCGCTGTTTGTCTATCCGGCTTCCGGACTCAATGATAACTTAAACGGCGTAGAACGCCCGGTTTCCTTCGGCATCAAAGAGCAGGACGACGCGCAGGCCGAGATCGTTCACTCTCTCGCCAAATGGAAGCGCATGGCTTTGAAGAAATACGGTTTTGTCCATGGAGAAGGATTATACACGGACATGAGCGCCATCCGCCGCGACGAGACGACGGACAACATCCACTCTATCTATGTTGACCAGTGGGATTGGGAGAAAATTATCTCCCGCGAAGAACGCACGATCGACTATTTGAAAGAAACTGTCAATTCAGTCTACAAGGTCCTGCGCAAAACAGAGAAATATATGGCGATACGCTATGATTATATCAACGAGATCCTGCCGCATGATATCTTCTTTATCACCACGCAGGAGTTGGAGAACATGTTCCCTGATTATACTCCGAAAGAGCGCGAGTATTACATAACAAAAGCAAAAGGCGCGGTCTGCCTCATGCAGATCGGCGACTTATTGGAATCCGGCGTCAGGCACGACGGGCGCGCACCGGACTACGACGATTGGACATTAAACGCCGACATTCTGGTTTACTATCCAGTACTGGATATTGCGCTGGAGCTTTCTTCCATGGGTATCCGGGTAGACAAAAAAGCGCTGCTGGAGCAGTTAGACAAAGCCGGCTGCCCCGAAAGAGCCGAACTTCCTTTCCAGAAAGCGGTATTAAACGAAGAACTTCCTTTTACGATTGGCGGCGGCATCGGTCAATCCCGTATCTGTATGTTCTTCCTGCGTAAAGCCCATATTGGTGAAGTGCAGTCTTCCCTCTGGCCCGACGACATGGTTAAAGAGGCAACGACGCACGGAATACAGCTGTTGTAAATGAAATAAAAAGAGAAAGTGTTTTGATTTTTTCAATCAGTCCACTTTCTCTTTTTGTTATACATTGGCCGCAATGTCCGCACTTTTCTCTATTATGAAAAATGATATGCTTCGCCCTTCTCGGCATCCCGAAACTCATGTTTCTCATAATATCCGATCAAAGTCCCATCCTCATCGCGCAACGCCACAATATAAGCGTCCTTATTCTGCTTGTCATTATGATAGGCGTACATGATATTATTCTTTGTACTTTCTTTAAACCAATCAAGCACTTCATGTATCATCTCGCAGGATTTCTCATTATGACATCCTAATAAACTTTGTCCGACAAGCTTCTTCCCGCCGTGTCCTGCATACCTCTTCACCGCCGCCGGATTCATATAAATAATCTCATGTTTCAGATTGCAGATTACTACCGCACACCGGTCCTGCTCTATGATGCTCCGAAAATATTTGGTCATAAAATTCTTCTCCATCTCCTATATACATTCAAAATTCTTTTCCCGCTTAAAAACCTTCTGTCCTGCGCTGCTTACGCATTTCCCGTCTCTTGATCCCGGCTTCCCACTCCGCCTTTTCGGATTCCGACTGTATGATCAGTCCGGGCACCTCTACGGGCTTACCTTCCTCATCGATCGCAACCAATGTCAGATAAGCTCTGTTGATAGGCTTCCTGATACCATCCATACTCTCTATATAAGTATCCACACGTACTTCCATGGATGTTCTGCCCACAAATGTAATTCTCCCTATCAGAACAACTAAATCTCCCAGATAGGCTCCTCTGATAAACTTCAAATTATCAACAGATGCCGTGATCACATTGTGTTGTGAATGCCTGATCGCAACAAACCCTGCCAGTTCGTCAATCCACTCCATCAGTTTCCCGCCGAATAATCTTCCCGCACCGTTTAAATATTCCGGACGTATTTGATAAATCTGCTCAATCATAGATTCGGATACTGTCTTGTCCATACTGTTTTGAATACTCCTTTATTCGTTCCGACGGCATTCCGTCTGTAATACCCTACAATACATTGTATGGTATTATCTTACATTAGACAAGGTTTTGTTTTATCATTCTCATAGCACTGCACCGACACATTCCCGCGTCTACTGCACATACATATTCGTATATCCCATCAGGCTCTCGTCCACTTCTTTCGCGCACTCTCTGCCCTGACGGATTGCTTTGACCACGAGGGACTGTCCCGTATGCATGTCACCTGCCGTAAATACTCTGTCTGCGCTTGTCGCAAATTTCCCGCTGTCCGTCAGCACATTCATTCTGTTATCCACCGCTGTCTTGAAGGCGTCCGTCACATACTTCTGGCTTCCCAAGAATCCTGCCGCAATCAGCACAATCTGCGCGTCAAGCGTCTTTTCACTTCCTTCAAGCTCTTTCATGTTCATGCGTCCGGTCTTAGCGTCCTTTTCCCATGTCAGGGAAACAATCTTTACCGCCTTCAGATTACCGCTTTTATCCTTGATAAACTCTTTAACCGTAGACTCATAAATACGCGGGTCATGCCCGTACACGGCGATTGCCTCCTCCTGACCGTAATCGGTCTTGCATACCTTAGGCCATTGAGGCCAAGGATTGTTATCTGCACGCTTGTCGGGCGCCTTCGGCATCATTTCAATCTGGGTGATGGATTTCGCTCCGTGACGGATTGCTGTGCCCACACAGTCGTTACCTGTGTCGCCGCCGCCGATGATCACTACGTCCTTGCCTTTCGTATCCACATACTGTTTATCCTGAAAAGCGGAGTCCAGCAGACTTTTGGTGTTTCTGGTCAGAAAATCCACCGCAAAATAGATGCCTGCCGCGTCTCTTCCGGGCGCTGTGATATCTCTTGGCTGAGAAGAACCACAGCACAGCACCACGCGGTCATACTCTTTCAGAAGTTTCTCAGCCTTCCTGTCTTTGCCGATATCCGTCCCTGTTACAAAAGTTACGCCTTCTTCTTCCATCACCTTCACTTTGCGGTCTATGATATGTTTATCCAACTTCATGTTCGGAATACCATACATTAATAATCCGCCGATTCTGTCGGAGCGCTCAAATACCGTTACAAAGTGCCCTCTTTTATTAAGCTGATCCGCCACGGCAAGCCCTGCAGGCCCGCTTCCCACTACAGCTACCTTCTTTCCGGTCCTCACCTTGGGCGGTTTGGCAGACGCATAGCCCCTTTCATATGCATTCTCAATAATGGCATACTCATTCTCTTTCGTGCTGACAGGCTCTCCGCCCAGTCCGCATGTACACGCCGCCTCGCACAACGCCGGACAGACCCTCGAAGTAAATTCCGGGAAATTGTTTGTCTTATGCAGTCTTAAGTATGCCTGCTCCCAGTTACCCGTATATACCAGATCATTCCATTCCGGCACCAGATTGTGCAGCGGACAGCCCGACGTCATACCGCAAAGCGTCATGCCGGACTGGCAGAACGGTACGCCGCAGTCCATGCACCGCGCGCCCTGAAGCTGCTGTTCTTCCATTGGTAAATGCTCGTGAAATTCTTTAAAATTCTTAATACGCTGTTTCGGACTTACGTCTTTGGAAACTTTGCGCTCATATTCTATAAACCCGGTCGGTTTTCCCATGATAATCTCCTCCTATTTGCTCTCGCTCATCTCTTATCTGCGTGCGGCATAGAATGCCTCAATCTGCGCCTGTTCCGCACTCAGGCCCTTTTCTTCCATCTGCACGATAAGCTTTAACATCTTCTCATAATCGTGCGGAATAATCTTCTTGAACTTCGGAAGATACGCTCCAAAATTATCAAGAATCTCTTTGCCTTTGGCAGAATTCGTATAAGCAACATGTTCTTTAATCATCTCTTTTAACTCAAGAACATCATATTTGGAAGTAATCTCATAAGAAGAAACCATTTCCTTGTTCGTTTTGGTATACAGATCGTTATTCTCATCAAGCACATAAGTGATGCCGCCGCTCATGCCCGCAGCAAAATTCTTGCCGACAGCGCCGAGCACCACCACGCGTCCGCCGGTCATATACTCGCAGCCGTGATCGCCCACGCCCTCCACTACGGCAATCGCACCGGAATTACGCACACAGAATCTCTCTCCGGCCACACCGTTAATGAATGCCTTACCGGAAGTCGCACCGTAAAGCGCCACGTTGCCGATAATGATATTTTCATCCTGTTTGAATCGTGTGCCCTTCGGCGGATACACAATCAGTTTGCCGCCGGACAACCCTTTACCGAAATAGTCGTTGGAATCACCCACAAGCTCCAGTGTCAGTCCCTTGGGGATAAAAGCGCCGAAGCTCTGTCCGCCGGAACCGTTACACAGAATGCGGTAAGTATCCTCGGCGAGCGTATCACCGAATCTTCTCGTAATCTCGGAACCGAAAATCGTACCGAAAGCACGGTCAGTATTCGTCACATCCACCTCAAGGCTTCTCTTCTGCCCTGTTTCGAGCGCTTTTGCAAGCTGCCCCAGCAATATCTTCTCATCCTTCGTCTTCTCTAAACCGAAGTCATACACCTGCTTGGGATCAAAAATACATTTCTCCTTGCTTCCCTCATAAGGATTACTTAAAATCACGCTCAGGTCTATCTGTTTCTGGCGCTTCGTCAGATTGTCTTTTACTCTTAGAAGGTCGCTTCTTCCAACCAGTTCATCCACCGAGCGCACACCGAGTTTCGCCATATATTCACGCAGTTCCTGTGCAATAAACCTCATGAAATTCTCCACATATTCCGGTTTACCCGTAAAACGCTTACGAAGTTCCGGATTCTGCGTCGCTACCCCCACGGGGCAGGTATCAAGATTGCATACCCGCATCATGACGCAGCCCATGGTTACAAGCGGCGCCGTTGCAAAACCAAACTCTTCCGCTCCGAGAATCGCTGCAATCGCCACGTCACGGCCGCTCATCAGTTTGCCGTCCGTCTCAATGCGCACTTTGTTACGCAGTCCGTTCTGGATGAGCGTCTGATGTGTTTCGGCAAGTCCAAGTTCCCACGGAAGTCCCGCATTATGGATGGAATTTCTGGGCGCCGCACCCGTACCGCCGTCATAGCCGGACACGAGAATGACCTGTGCACCTGCCTTGGCAACGCCGGCTGCAACCGTGCCGACACCTGCCTCAGAAACCAGCTTCACTGAGATGCGCGCTCTTGTGTTGGCGTTCTTTAAATCGTAAATAAGCTGCGCCAAATCTTCGATAGAATAAATATCATGATGCGGCGGCGGAGAAATCAGTCCCACGCCGGGCGTCGAATGCCTCGTCTTAGCGATCCACGGATATACCTTACCACCGGGCAGATGTCCGCCCTCGCCGGGTTTTGCGCCCTGCGCCATCTTAATCTGAATTTCCTGCGCGCTGTTTAAGTATTTGCTGGTCACGCCGAATCTGCCAGATGCCACCTGCTTGATTGCGGAGCATCTGTCTAACCCGTCGCTCCCAACTGTCAGTCTGTCATCATCCTCGCCGCCCTCGCCGGAGTTAGATTTGCCATGCAGTCTGTTCATGGCAATCGCCATAGTCTCATGCGCCTCTTTCGAAATAGAGCCGTAAGACATTGCACCCGTCTTAAATCTTATGACAATCGCGTCAACTGCCTCCACTTCCTCAATCGGCACGGGTTTCGCCGCATAATTAAATTCCATCAGACCTCTTAAATTCTTGATGCTCTCTTCATTGTTGACCGCTGCGGTATACTGTTTAAATATCTCATAGTCTCCACGTCTCGTTGACTCCTGTAGTAAATGAATTGTCTCCGGATTATAAAGATGTTCATCCGCACCGCTTCGCATCTGGTGATGTCCGGGGTTATCCAGCGTTAAATCCGTTGATAGACCAAGTGGGTCAAAAGCCATGGAGTGAAGCGTATCGGCTTCTTTCTCGATATCTTTCAAGGTGATGCCGCCAACGCGGCATACCGTGTTGGTGAAATATTTATTAATCACTTCTTTGTCGATGCCGATCGCCTCGAAAATCTTGGAACCCTGATAGGATTGAATCGTGGAAATTCCCATCTTGGAGGCAATCTTCACGATTCCGTGCAGAACTGCATCGTTGTAATCGTTCACCGCCGCATAGTAATCTTTGTCTAACATATGATTGTCGATCAGTTCCCTGATGCTCTCCTGCGCCAGATAAGGGTTGACTGCCGAGGCGCCGAAACCGAGCAGCGTCGCAAAATGATGCACCTCGCGGGGCTCCGCTGACTCTAAGATTATGTCCACGCTCGTTCTCTTCTTCGTGCTTACCAGATGCTGCTGCAGGGCGGATACGGCTAGCAGGGACGGAATCGCCACTCTGTTCTCATCTACACCGCGGTCCGACAGAATCAGAATATTGACGCCGTCACGAAACGCCCTGTCCACCTCCACGAACAGTCTGTCGATCGCTTTCTCCAGACTCGTATTCTTATAGTAAGTAATCGGTACAACCTCTACTTTAAATCCCTCTGATTTCATATTCTTAATCTTGAGCAGGTCTGTATTCGTCAGAATCGGATTATGGACCTTTAGCATATTGCAGTTCTCCGGCACTTCCTCTAACAAGTTGCCGTCTCTGCCCAGATAGACCGTGGTCGAAGTCACCACTTCCTCGCGGATGGCGTCAATCGGCGGATTCGTCACCTGTGCAAAAAGCTGTTTAAAGTAATGGAACAGCGGATGGTGCGCCTTGGACAATACAGGAATCGGCGTATCTACACCCATCGCGGCTATCGCTTCCGCTCCGTTTCTTGCCATTGGCAGGATACTCATCTTAAGTTCCTCGTACGTGTAGCCGAAAGCCTTCTGCATACGCTGTCTTTCTTCATATGTGTATTCCGGTACGCGCTGATTCGGAATCTTCAACTCCTTAAGCGCCACCAGTTTATTATCCAGCCACTCGCCGTAGGGACGGGCGGACGCGAATTTCTCCTTCAGCTCATCATCATCGATCACCCTGCCTTGTAAAGTATCGACAAGCAGCATCTTACCGGGATGCAGTCTTTCTTTGACCATGATTTTAGCAGGGTCAATATCAAGCACGCCCACCTCTGAAGACAGGATCAACGTATCATCATCCGTAATCATATAACGGGACGGACGTAGACCGTTCCGGTCAAGAACCGCACCCATAATGTCTCCGTCGGAGAAAAGAATGGATGCCGGACCATCCCAAGGCTCCATCATCGTCGCGTAATACTGATAGAAGTCCTTTTTCTTCTGGCTCATGGTCTTATTGTTCTCCCACGGCTCCGGAATCGTAATCATCACCGCAAGCGGCAGCGGCATACCACTCATCACAAGAAACTCCAACGTATTGTCAAGCATGGCGGAATCGGAACCTGACGCATTGATTGCCGGCAGGATTTTGTGCATCTGCCCTTGCAAATGCTCAGACTCCATGTTTTCTTCACGCGCCTGCATTTTATCCGCATTGCCGCGAATCGTGTTAATCTCACCGTTATGTACGATAAATCTGTTCGGATGGGCACGCTCCCAGCTCGGGTTCGTGTTGGTGGAAAACCTCGAGTGTACCATAGCGATTGCAGATTCATATTCTTTATCCTGCAAATCAGAGAAAAACGTCCGAAGCTGCCCGACTAAAAACATCCCTTTATAGACAATCGTTCTGCTGGATAAACTGACCACATAAGTCACATCCGTGGACTGCTCGAACGTTCTGCGCAATATGTACAGCTTTCTGTCGAAGTCAAGCCCTCTCGCCACATTTGCCGGCTTCTTAATAAATGCCTGCATAATACACGGCATACATTCCACTGCCTTGTGGCCTAACACGGAAGGAACTGTCGGCACCGTACGCCATCCTAAGAACTTCAGCCCTTCCTTCTCGGCAATGATCTCAAACATCTTCTTCGCCTGATTGCGCTGCAGTTCATCCTGCGGGAAAAAGAACGTACCAACACCGTACTCTCTTTCTCCGCCGATATCAAAGCCAAGTTCTTTCGTCACTTTGAGCATAAACTTGTGCGGCATCTGTGTCAGGATACCGACACCGTCGCCTGTTTTGCCCTCCGCGTCTTTACCGGCTCTGTGCTCTAAGTTTTCCACAATCTTTAAAGCATTCTCGACAATCACGCGGCTCTTCATTCCTTTGATGTTCACGCATGCACCGATACCGCAGTTGTCATGCTCAAACTCCATGCGGTAAAGCGGCGATTCCGGAACGGTTGTTTTCACATCAAACATAGTTTTCTCTCCTCTTTCAAATATATCCCTTGATATCTTTTCATAAACCGATTCGTAAGGCTGCGCCTTACTCGTTCGCGTTGCTCATGCTTTTGCACGCAAAAAAGGTCGCAAAGGAAACACATTGCGCTCCTTTGCGACCTGTATGTTTAATATACACCAGTTTTTTCGGCTTGTAAACATAGAATTTTTGTTAAATTGTCAGATAATTCGAAAACTTCGTTTCCTTATTCAATTTGTCAGACTTTTGTATTTTCTTATTCTTGTCTGACAAGTTCAAACTCCATCACCACCGGATCATGGTCAGAATAACCGTATCCCCAGTCATAATGCTCATAAGACATGACTTTCACGTTGTCCGACACAATAAATCCGTCCAGCGTAATTGTGAAAGTACGTCCTTCCTGATAAGGCTCCTGTGCACTTCTGCAGGAATCGTGTGCGACGTCCTCCTCACTTAATGCATAATTGATCGCCATATCAAATCCGTCCGGAAGCGTTTCCCTCGGGAATGTATGCGCCCACTCAGGAGCATTCTCAGGCGACTGGCTCTTCACGTTATGGTTGAAGTCACCGCCGCAGATCACATAATTTCCTTTCTCATAATCCGCCGTCATATCAGCATAGAGCATGGCAAGCTGTCCTTCCCTGACTTCGGCGCTGCTCCCGTAAGCGGCCAGATGAACATTATACAGACACAGAAAAGATCCATCCGCTGTTGGAATCCTCGAAATTGAATAACATCTGTCCAAATCCATAAACTTGGTAATCGACTCCGAAATAGGCAGGCTCCTTCGCACCGCTTCTTTCATCGGTCCTTTGGAGTAAGTTACCAGTCCCGCTACATTCGTTCCATGCGGTTCCCACGGCGGGAAGAACAAATACGGCGAATCATAATTCTGCGCAAAATGATATTCATATCCTTCAATAAACCGATTCAGCACTTCCAGTTCGTCCACATGATAACTTCTCGTACCGTCCCTGTCAACTTCCTGCAGAAAGATAAAGTCCGGCTCTATCGCACTTACCGCTTCACCCGATGCAGATACTGTGGCCAGTACGCTCTCCTCATCTTTTGCCCATGACGATTTCCCACCGTCCATAAAGAAACTGAACTCCGGCAGATATGCACCGAATCCGATATTGTATGTGACAATCCTGTATGTCGTGTCCGCTTCCACTTCAAATCCTTTATCGAAACTGTCCGGCTCTCCGCTCTTTCCTATTTCAAGCGCAAGATTGTCTGGCAGCCGATGAAATCCAAGGAGCAGATACCCCGCATACGCCAAAAGCGCCACAACAATTACCGCCAAGAAAATACCGATTCCTTTTACTATCTTTTTCACTGTTCTCTCCTATTCCTGCTTTTCTGTTCTTTTACTTTTCATCTATACTCTTTCAGCTTGCCGTCCTTACTCCTCTGACGCTCTTATCCTCTACAGATCAATCTTCATCCCACAGTGAATATGTACCAGTTTCTCTCCCATAATCGGTCTCATCAGGTCGATTGCCTGCTGCCCCGTGCAATGCCCGGTATAGAATATTGCGCCGCTTTTGTCAAGCTCTTCAGCGGTCTTTAAGATAACTTCTTGTTCCTCCGCCGTGTAGCCGCTCCTTTTCATCATATGAAAACCGCTGATGACCACGTCCGGAACGCCGCCGTAAAGTTCCTCGTATCTCTCCAGAATATTAAGGATTCCGTTATGTGCGCAGCCTGAAACCAACAGTGTCTTATCCCCGTTTATGACAAGACACTGCTCATGTGCAAATTCATCCTGCTCATCCTTCCCATTCACGCGCCTGCTCAATCCGAGATTACTTCCCGGGCAAAACTTGTGACCGGTCATGCCTGTAAAAATTGATATATTCTTATCAATCTTCCTATTTCCCGACAGAAGTTCTATCTTCGGAAGCCGGCCAATCTGCTTATCGATGCCGATATACCGCTCTCCATGATAGTAATCGTCAAGAGCTGACCGCTGCATATAAATTACCGCATCTTGATTCACCCGGCGAAAAGCAGGCAGTCCGCCCGAATGATCGTAATGTCCGTGGCTGAGTACGGCAAAGTCTACTTTAGACAAATCAATACCTAATATCCGGGCATTGTCAAGCGACTGTTCGCTTGCCCCTGCATCTGCAAGAATCCTGTAACCTTCCGCCTCTATGTAGAGACTCAGTCCATGTTCATATTTACATTCCGGATTCCCGCAAGTGTCTTCCATCAATACCGTAACCTGCATCTTACCTCACTCCTTTAGCAGCGTAAATTAACGGCCAACCCTCTTGTCGGGCCGACCGCCTAAACGCTGCATTTTCTGTCTCCGACGTCTTATTGCAATATTTGATTCGTCTCTACAATCATTACTTCCACATCTTTGGCAAGCTGTGCCAGTTCTTCCATTGAATTCTTGATGCTGCTGCTGTTATCGGAAGTCGATTTCACACCCTCGATCGCTCCCCCTGTCGCAGTAATCAGGTTTTGCACGGTATCATCGAAGTTATGTATAATCTGATTGACGTTCTCAATCGCATTTTTAACTTCCCCGTCGCTCTCTCTTGCATTGCCGACAGACGCCTTGGAATTATCGGAAAGTTCCCGTATATTGGACGCAACAACCGCAAAGCCCCGTCCTGCCTCTCCGGCTCTTGCCGCCTCGATTGCCGCATTCAACGACAACAGATTAATCTTACCTGCAATCTTCTCGACATTCTGTGTCATTTCATTATATTTGGCAACACTCTTATTGATTGCTTCCATTGCCTGCGTGATTTCCTGATTCATCTGATTCAATTCTTCCATGCGAATTGACACATCTGTCATTTCTTGTGAACTCTTACCGCTCGCCTCCTGTATCTGCTCTGCTTCCTCTTTAACCGCTTCAATATTCTCGGACAGATTTCCGAATACGCGCATCAACTCGTCGTTCATTGCCAGAACCTTCTCGTTGACCTCATTTACCTTCTGACGCTCTTCCTTGATTGACTGCATCATAAACTCATGACAGTTCTCCGGCGTATTCAGCCCACGCGCCACCGCAATCGCCATGTCGCGGCAAGACTGATAACCGCAGGAATGACAGTCAAATGTTTTCTCATCCGTTGTATGCTTACCAAGCATCGCAAATGCATGCTCGATTTCCCTTTCAGTGACATTTGTCTTATGGATATCAAAGCGCTTATATGTACGAATATAATCATTCAGGTTCAGTGTCCTGTCAAACTCAGCAAACTGCTCATCCACGCCCTTCTTGGTCGTCTTCGACTTACGAACCTTCTTCGCATGCTGTTCTACGTCATGCATAATATTATTCATGGCAAAACGCTGATAATTAACCCCCGTCGCCGGACCGCCGTTACAGCCGTCACCACAATTGAGCACATCAAATAAATCCGGCTTATCTGCTTCTTTCAGTTTTTCGTATATTTCCATATCATGATACAATGATTCGGTGCCTTCCGATGTAATGACATTAAGACTCGGCGCATGGGTCAGAATGTTACTCATCAGACCGCCGGGCTTCGGGTAAATCGCACCCTCCAATCCTTGACTGCCGTCGAATTCAAACTCACTGAATATTTTCACTTCCGGCAGTCTCACATTGTTATCTGCGAAATATTGTCTCAGATGCTCCATCGTCACATTATAGTCCACAAGCCCCGTCTCCCGGAACTCTTCTATTTTGGCAATACATGGAGAAATCGCCGCTATTTTGCCTCTATATCCCAGTACTTTCTTCATATAAACCGCCAGACAGAGCATGGGACTGTGTATCGGTGAGAGATTGTTAAAAAGCTCCGGTTTATGTCTCTGCACATAATTCACCACTGCCGCGCAGGGCTGCGATATCAGTTTCTTCCCCGGATTCTTCTCCAGATAGCGCAGATGCGCCCAAGTGCAGATATCCGCACCGAAACTTACGTCATAAATCTTTTTGATTCCATGGTCGGACAGCCACTGCAGCGCATGCCGCCAGTTTCCGTCAAATGCTACTTTGATAGCTGGCGCGGCAATCAACGCAATCTCCTGTCCCTTATGCAAATCATCCAAAAACCTCTGCGTGTCGTCGGTATACGACCTCGCATCATGCGAACACGCCTTAATGCACGCCCCGCACTTAATGCACTTCTCATCATCTATCAGAATCTTAAGGCGCCCTTCTTCATCCATACGGGCAATATTTGCGTCTCCTACCGGGCATGCACGCACACAAGCATTGCACCCGACGCATTTGTCCACATCAACATTAATAATGCTCATAACTTCTTCCCCCGTTACAAAATAGTATTTTCTCTAAAATAATGCATAATTTTCTGCCGTGTAGAGTGTCTTTTCTGTACAAAATACATAATAAATTATAAAATGTTATGCCTTTTCTGTCAATAAGTGAAAAAGTGCCTCGTTAAAATATCCTTGTCAAAACATCTATTAATTCTGTTTATCCTCTCCCGTCCTCTCTGTGATCACCACACATGCTGCAGCAATGCTCAGCAAGATCACGCAGCCGAACGGCGTATAAACTTCCCGCCAAATCCACGCACCCTGCCCTTGCAAACGGGCACTCTGCGCTGCTGCATACACTACCGTGTTCGCCGTGGCATGAAACAGACACGGAGCTGCAAAACTGTGCCGCCGCTCATACAAATATGCCATCAGAATTCCCATACATCCGCCGTACAAACCCTGCACCGGATTGCCGTGATAGATACCGAACAGCACGCCCGATACAATGACCGCCGCCATATGAGGATAATAGCGTCTCATGCGGTTGAAAATAAGCCCTCTGAAGACAATCTCTTCCGCAATCGGAGATATCAGCCCGTACAAAATGATTCCGACACCGAATACAACACCGTACTGTCGGTTCGCCACCTCCTGATATTCCGCAGACATTTCGACCAGACCGGTCAGTGCAAACAGGATATTAAGTCCCATGGAAGCTGAGGCGGCAAAAACAACCGTGAGCCCGGCTGTCGCCGCGTTGTGAAATCCGCGCCTACACTTTTCCTCCTCGGTCTTCTTCTCCCCCTGAACACTACTTCGCCGCACATCACGCACACAGTCCCCATTATGCGCCGCAAGTTCACTCCGAAGCCACGGAATAAGTGGCAGTACACTGATTATCATGGACAGACCGCTGACCAGACCGGTCACTGTCTGCGCATGTTCGCCCAGATAAGTCAGATACTCCTCCCCAAGCCCCTCCGCCGCCATCCGGCACAAGGACAGAATCAGCACAAATACCACGTTATGAAGAATATAATAAATCAGGAACGGCTTCAAAATGTCCCATATTTTATAAAGAGTCTGTTTGCTGTTCATCTTCTCTCCATCATAATCACGGAAAACGTAAACGATTCCACGGAAAGCAGCGTCGTCCTCTGCCTGACGGAATCTCAAAAATCAAATCTCCTTAACAAATTGAACGTTGCTCCTATTATGAGCGTTGCTCAATTTCGAACTTTGCTCATTTACGGGCTTCTTCCATACTGTTAAGGAGATACTATACCTGTTTTATAAAATTCTTTGCTGCCTGACTACTGCTTTGTTCAATTGCAGATTTTTCATTTTCAGATTGTCTCTAACCTCTCGTAAATTATCTAGGTTTTATTGTACAACGTACCATTTCACAGCGCAACATGAAAAGAAGTTTTTAGATTACTCTTCCTGCATCAACGACCTCTCGTCCATACACTCAAACCCAATCCGGTCCTCCACAACCGTAATCGTGATATTTCTCGTACTGTACTTTGCCGCCAGCTCGTTCAGCTTCTTAATGATATCACTTTTATTCATCTTAAGAAGTTCATCGATGTCCGTCTGTTCCCAGAAGTTCTCTATACCGTCCGACATGCCGCCGACCGCGCGGTCCCTTTCGCCGACTGTCACCTTCTCCTTGTCGTTTACATGATAGCTGAATGAATAAACCATCTGACACCACGTATATTGCGGCGCTCCTTCTCCCGGATTTTTCGTCAGAGTGCCCTCGATGCTGACATCATCCGCCTCAGCTTCTGTCTTTCCCTGATAAAGGCTTCTTACAAGCATTGCGTTTTCCAGACCGGACAGTCTAATCGTACATTTGACAAACTCTTTATCCTCCTGCGACAAATCTACCCGGAAGTCATTCCAGATTCCGTCGCATTCAATCCGGGAATAACTGTCAAAATGCTCATTCGCCCAATCAAGCAGCATACTGTCGAAGTCTGCCAGAGACATCTTATCATACTTCGTCGTTTTCAAAGAAAGCAGCATGTCATAATCCTCATTCGTACCGGGCAGATATTCCCTGACTTCCTCGCTGATATCCTGCAACTGTTCCGTTGACTGCCTGCGCCTTAAATTCCATTCTTCCTGCTCCTCTTTCGTCGCCGCCCGCAATTCGGTCAGTTTTCCCTGCCCGTCATAGACCGCGTACACCTCTATGGCATCCTGTGCATATGTCGAGATTCCTGTATGTGCCGAAATAAAAGTACCTCGATATTCGTCAATGATCCCTCGCACTTCTTTACCTGCAAGGTACATCCTAACATCCTCCGCCTCCAAATCATATTCATAGGTAAGACCGAACGGCAGATATGGTTTCAATACCGACTCCCACTCTGTCTGAATCTCTTCCTGAATTTCAGCATACAGCGCCTGTTCCTCTGCTTGCAGGCTTCTCTCCCATTCTTCCGGACTTTGATGATATCCGGCACCCGCAGATGCTCCCTCTGCATTCGCCGGACCTACGTCAGTGTGTAAGGAATCAAGCGGCTGATAATACCAGTCGATATCTACACGGACTGCTTCCGTGCTTAGTTTCTCCTCTAAGACGCGCATACGTTCCTCTATCTCTCTCTGCATCCGTTCCTGATCGGCTAATGCTTCCGCAGAATAGTCAGGCAGCATATTGGAAATCATGTCTGCCGCCGCAAGGCGGACATCCTCATATTCACCCACCGTCAATGTATCGGCATCCAGTATATTCACTCTGATACCGTATTCCAGCGTTGCCATATCTGCCATAACATTCTTCGGCAGATTCGGCTGTCCCACAGACACATAACCGTCAAATTCACGTTCCTGCCATCTTTCCGAAACTAACGGACTCAGCACATAAAATAAGAAAAATGAAGTATCATCAAGGTCCCGCACACGGTATAACGCCTCATCTTGTACAAGGCGCTCAAATATCTCTCTGTTTGCCCATGAAGCATCGATCAGCGTATTTGCTTTATCCTGAAACTCCGAAACAGTCATGCCTTCATATCCGTCAAACTGAAGGTCTTCTAACAAGTCCCTCTCTTCCTGCGTCAATTCATTTATTTCCCACTCTTCCTGTGTCAGTTCATTTGCTTCCCGCTCAGTCTGTACATATTCTTTCTTATTCACTGCCGAAGTGGCAAACACCGTCGTCACACCAGCCACCATCCCCACTGCAAAAATAACCGCTCCAAATGAAATCTTCTTAATCTTCATGATCGCGCGCACTCTCCTCTCTATCGCATTCCGACTGAAATGATTGCCAAACGGCACAAGTCCGCTTCTCTTTGCCTCCATAGCAATCAGCATATTCGCATAAGCCGTTTTATCATCCATGCCGCACCTGTGCACAACGCTCTCGTCACATGCAAGCTCAATATCCCGGTTCATCATGAAATACATCGCCCATACACAAGGATTGAACCAGTGTACGCAGAGTGCGGCGGCGGCAAACAATTTCAATATGCTGTCGCCATAACAGATATGCGTATACTCATGCCAAAGCACATATCTAAGCTGTTCCGTATCTTCCCATGCCGTCTTTTTAGGCAACAAGATGACCGGATGTATGACTCTATAAGTCAACGGTGTATCAATCCGGTCGGAGACTCTTATGCTGACTGTCATAAGGCTTCGATGCCGTAAACGTCCAATATGTGACAAGATACGGTTCCCGCCTCCGGATATGCGCCGCTCCTTAAGCCACTGCTCCACATAATCATTAGAAACCGGTAATGACATGCTAAACTCAACGCTGCATCTCACATAAGACGCAATAAAGTAAACCGCACACAGTATGACGCCGGCAACATAAATAATGAGCCAAATTTCTCCTGCCGACATCTCCACTGACATGTCTGTCAGCAGAGCCTCCTCTTCCTCATACAGCGGTGAACCTAGTAATTCCACTTCATTAGCTGCATTCTTTTCCCCGAAGTTTTCTTCTAATATGACATTACTGTCAGTTGCTGTTTCTTCGGATTGCCTCGCGCTCTCCATAAAATCCGTTACATCTCTCCCGACCAGCGAATAAACGCTGAAATCGGAAGGTACCTCGAAAGGAATCAGCAGCCTGATCAACACAACGCTCCACAGCATGATAAATGTCCGCTTCGGAAGCCGGTTGACCGCTACGGTCCGTATCAACGCAACCACCAATATCATAACCGCCCCATGTAAACTCATTTGCAGTAATCCCATCGTCTTCTCCCTTTTATTCCAATTCTCCGACAATCCGTCTCAGTTTCTCAATCTGCTCCGCCGACAGCTTTTTTCTTCCGAGCAGAGAAGCAAACAGCTTATCCACAGACCCGTCATAGACCTTGTTGATCAGCTCGGTCGTCTCTGCCTCCTGCACGGCTTCTTGTGCAATCATCGCATGACACATGAAATTCGGCTCCGACCGCTCGATGGCTCCTTTCTTGATACAGCGTTTGATCAGCGTGTACGTTGTATTTTTATTCCAGCCCAGTTCTTCTGTCAGCAAATCCGCTATATGTTTCGCCGGAACGTCTCCCTCCTTCCAGAGAACCCCCATGACTTTCAATTCCGAATCAAATAACTTAGTCGTCTCATGTTCCATCCTTTATTCCTGCCTTTCCATATCCTTTATCGGCTAACTCCCACCGTCGCTTCCCCAAAGAACTTTAGATGGATGCCTCTTATAACATTCTCGCAAAAGCATAAGACTGTAGTAGTCTGCTCGTTATCTATAGACTACTACAGTCTTATCACATTGTCAACATCTTACTTACAAAAATTTTAAAATATATTCTGCCGATCAACAAGCATTCTCTACAAGATAGAGAAATTCTACCGCCCAGTAAGTAAGGTCGCAGAGCAGCGCCTTAGGGTCCTTATAATCAGCTTCCAGCCTGACGTCTACATATGCTGTCGGATATTGAATGTTTGCCGGCGAATAACGTTTGTTATACGGCTGCTTAAAATTTAATCGAAGGACGCCGTTCTCGTCGATTGCTTCCTGCACATTCGCTGCCGATTCACGAAGCACTCCGACATTCTCACCGACGCCCATCATGGCAATCTCCGTCAGCAGACGTCGATAAGTAATCGTATCAATGATATCGGGATGAAATGCCCTGATTGGACGAACCAGCGCAAAGCAAGGCGCCATATATCTTCCTTTGATTTTGACATGCATACAATTATCCGGTTTCATAATCGTATTGATATGGTTCAAGGCGTCCGCAAGCATTTTTTTGTTTTCTTCCGAACGCCAGCATTGCGTATATGCCAGCATTGCGACCGTATAGTTATCGGGAAAATATTCATCCGCTTCAATATAGGGGTAATTATACCTGCGCTTCGAACCGGCATTATATTTCGTAATATCCTCGAGCGCAGTCATCTCTCTTATGCGCCTGAAACCTTTCAGGCAAATCTCCTGAAAATCCTTTAAGTCTTCGTAATCGTCCCCGGCTCCCAGCATCGCCTGCATAGCATAGATGAGCGCCATGAGACTGTTGCCGCTGTTTAATCCAACAAATCTATTCTCATATCGGAAAACCTCCGGCGGAATATACGAGAACTCCTTGCGCAGCGTCTCTTCATCCCTCACGGCGGACAGAAATCCTTGCACATACGGATGCGACTTTGGTATACGATAGTAAGAAAGCAGCCTTGCCGCACACTCACCGTCCTGCAGAGGCGTTTCATGTAAAATATTTCCCCGCCAATTGTCCCAGCTATGCATACCGCTTCCTATGTAACCATCCGGTTTCACATATGTTGTAAGAAGTTTAAACAAGGGCAGCTCATATATCTGCCCAAGAAGTTTCTCCTCCTCACTCCCCGATAAATCTTTAAGTATTTCCTTTCGAAGGCGATATTGGATGACCGGACCGGCATTTTCCAAAAGGAAATCTATTGATTTCTGAATGCTTTTCATTTGCATACTCTCCCCTCGTCTATCACCAAAGCGCCTTTTCCAGTTCTTCCACCGTCTCCACAATCACATCGGCGCCTGCCTCTTCCAGTTCCCCGCAAGCGGCATATCCGTACGCCACGCCGATAGAATCAATGCCATACGCCTTGGCGCCCTCGACATCAAACTTCCTATCGCCCACCATAACGATGTCATGCCCGTTTCCGCCGCACAGAAGCTGCCGCAGCGCTTCCTCCACGACTTCCTCTTTCTTAGCCCGCGTCCCGTCAAGCTCGCTTCCCACAATCACGTCAAAATAAGATAATATCTCAAAGTGCTCTAAAATCTGCTTTACAAATACGGTCGGCTTACTGGAAGCTACCGCCAGCCGTCGTTCCGCCTGTTTTAACCGTTCAAGCATCTGCGCTATTCCCGGATAAATGTCATTTTCAAATAAACCGACCGTAGAAAACCGCTCTCTGTAATAAATAACCGCCTGCTGCACTGTTTCGTCATCAAACCCGTAAAATTCCCGAAAGCTGTCTGTCAGCGGCGGTCCGATAAAGGGTTCCAACTCATCCAAATCCGGCTCCTCAATACCCAGCTTGTGGAGTGCATACTGCACACAGCTTGTAATGCCTATTTTCGAGTCTGTCAATGTTCCATCCAAGTCAAATAATATATACTGATACATGTATGTTCCCTCTACCATCTTTCCATATTCTTCCAGTATTTATCCAGATAAATCTCTTTCAACTCTTCAGCGGATATTTCACTAAAGCTGAAATCTTTCATTGCATCGTCTGCCTCATCAAGTCCTTGGCACATCCTACGCCTCCTTCTCGTTTGCACTCTTTTACCCAGTATATTCATCCCTATCTTCAAAATCAAGTCTTTCAGGTTACGTTAACAGGATTTCCTTACCTGAAACGCCCTTCGCACTTTGAAGTTGCGCAGTTTAAAAAAATAGCGCACGCAGATTGGTTGCAGTCTGTCCTGCCAGACACTATACTGATAATACGACGCGGCGTAAAAAAGAAAAGGAGAATATTTTAATGAGCTTCGGTAAAAATTTACAGTTTTTAAGACATCTGAGAGGAAATATGACACAAGAGGAACTGGCTGAAAAAATGAATCTCAGCCGTCAGACCATATCAAAATGGGAACTGGATGCAACGCAGCCTGAAATGGACAAGGCTATAGAACTTTGCAAGCTTTTCAACTGCTCGCTGGACAACTTATTCCGCGATGATATGGTTGTCTGCGGCGAGTCATATACAAATTTACGTGTAGAGACCGTCCCCGCTTTCCGTTATATCAAACATGCCGTTGTAAGTTCCGAACCGGAGGGAGACGCAATCGACAGGGTATTTTCTATTGCCCGTAAATGCGGCGTAGATAATCCTCGTGTCATTGGCTGGGATTTTCCAAACGTATCTCAGGAGCAGATTAACGTTTTCAATATGCACGGCTATGAAGCGGCATGGATACTGCCTGACGGGGTTGTTCCTCCTGACAGGGAAATACACGAGCAGGGCGACCACAAGTACGCCGCGATACACATTGAATCCCCCTTTGAGAATCCTTTTGTGACCATTCCTAACGCTTATAAAACTCTAATGGAGTATATGCGCGTAAACGGTCTCGAGCACACGGAAAAAGACGTGATTCCCTGCTTTGAAACCGATGGGGAGAGTATGGATATCTATATTGCCTGTAAGTAGTGCATTTGACTGCACTGCCGATAGCACGCAAGCGTTAAGCAGGGACTGTCGTGAAATAGACAGTCCCTATTTAAAGGACACCGCCATATCAAACGGACAATTCTTTCAAAACCGCTATCATTTCGCGCCAGTCATGAATATGCAAGTAATCAAAATCGACTGTCAGACCTTCATTTTGATGCTTGTACGGATTGATGTCCCCCGGCGTATCCGCCTCATACAGAACCGGATAGATTCCGGCATGATGTGCGCCAATGATGTCGTTCATAATGCTGTCGCCGCAGTACCAGACCTGTCCGGCTGACAGCCCCGCCTTCTTAAGCCCGATTTCAAACAGTATCTTATCCGGCTTTCTAATGATGTACTCACTGGACGCCATCACAAACTCAAACTTATTGCACGGCAGTAATCTATTGACTCTATTAGTCAGTGCATTGCCGGACCAGCCGATATTGCTGATGACCGCTGTTCGTATGTCATTCTGATGCAGATAATCCAGCATTTCTTCCGCATAAGGCATGACTGCGCCTTGTGATGCGGCATTCCACTCAATTTCTTCCAGTTCCTCATAGGGAATACTGAACTTGATTCCCAGATATTCATACACAAGCTTCATAAATTGCCGTTGATGAAGCTCGATGCCGCTGTCTCTCGCCGTCTTAAACCGGCCGAACATCCCCTGCACATGTTCGTAAATCTGTTCCACAGTAAGGTTTTGCGAATTTTCCACAATATACGGATATGCCGCCTCCTCGCAGCGCTTCGCATCAAAGCCCGGCTCATAAAACAGCGTATGCCCATAGTCAAATATAATCATCTCCGGTTTTTTCATGATTGCCGTTCTCCTTCTCTTCTTTCTTCGAAGATTTCACCTTACGTTCCGTAATCCTGTCTTCTTCCGTAATCTGCCCGCACAGAATCGGAGATGCCGCGTCGTACAAGCTGCTTATCCTTCTCACTCGCTCCATACTGTTGTTCGCATAGCAATACAGACAACCGTTCCGGCAGGTATCGTATGTTCCGACCTCGATGCTCTCAATGCAACCGCACTCTTTGCGCTGGTTTTTATCTTTGTCCGCCTGTATGCGGCAGCCCGTAATCTGCTCGATCAATTTCTTGTCAATACAACAGTTATGCTCTATTCCGCAGGCTGACAAATCAATCTTCTCCGCACAGCTTCCGACCTTCATCCCATTTTCCTCTGCTATGCGCGCAATCTCCCCCGCAAAAGCCGTCAGTTCACTGTCCGGCAGCATATATGGACGCAGTGCCGCCATGCTTTTGGCATTTTTGGCATAATCGTCTACGAAACTGATGACGCATTTTGCAGTATTTCCCTGTAACGCGCCTGCAATCTGTGCAAATGCCTTCAGGTGATATTTCGGTGTATATTTCTTAGTAAACAGAATCGGGTCGTACCGCCAGATGACTCTTTCCTGTCCGATTCTGTGTGATAATTCCTGAAAAACCGGAATCATATGCTTCTTTTTATGGGGAACATTGCGCTCGATATCATTGCCGTATCCCGTGAGCGTAAACTGGAAATAATACGGATAGGGTTCTAATTCTTCCAGTCTGTCAAGCATCGGCTCCGGGTTTTTCGTCCAGAACACGATGCAGTCCACCAATTCGGGCGACAACGCAATTTTACTGACTTGATGCGCGTTCATCGGGTTACGCACATACAGATACCCTTCTTTGATTCTGTTTAAAAACCAGTCCGCATAGTAATTGGGAATGTCCGTTCTGCGGCTCACACTTAGTATCATAACACATCTCCCGACTCTGCCGTTATCCGCGTCTCTTCTAAATTTCTTCAATCTGAGGCGCATTTGTCATGCCAATTTATATCTAATCTATCATATCGTTCTTAGGAAACGCAACTGCTTTTTATAACAATGCATGTACGCACACTGGCGTACCGCTTTTGGTGATGTTTGTAAAATACTAATTGCTTTTTTTCACATAAGTCATTATAATGCATATATATTAAATAATTACATTTTGTAATATTTTTATATAAATTGTGCATCCTAAAATAGAAAAATGAACTGTGCCAAGTTGTAAGTTCCACTCCACGGACTCGGATACACAAAGTAAGTTTCTATCACATAAAAAGAAGGAAGGACACTATGGAAACCTATCTCTATTTACTAAACCTCACTGTCTCCGGCATCAAAAATATTAAAGAAGAAGTACGCCTCAATTTCTATAAAAAAACCATTAATAAAAAATTTAATCCAAAAAAATACAGAATAAAAGCTATTTATGGTGAGAACGGTTCCGGTAAATCCGCCATTATTACCGCGGTCAAAATTTTTCAGGACTTAATCTCTCAGGAAAATTATCTAAATGAGTCAAAAACGCAGATTTTTTTAGACGAAATCATTAATAAAACTACTCGTACATTTTGTTTTAGCTGTGAATATTTTTTTATATATGGCGATACAAAAACAGTCTATCGATATGCAACGTGTATCGGAAAAGGTAAAAACGGTCAGTATGAGATTCAGTCGGAACTACTGCAGGCAAAAAGCGGCGGCTACTCCGGCAGTCCTTATCAGACAATCTATGAAGTACAAAATGGTGAACTGATTGACATTCTCTGCAAGGCAAAAGAAAGAAAATTCATTGAGAAAAAATCATTTAACCTGTTAGCAAGCCGCTCCTTTCTCCATTTATACGCCGCAGCTTTAAATGATGACACCTTGTCCGAAAGCTCCCGCAGTGAAAAATTAGTAAAGCATCTACTATTCTTTTTGATTTTTTGTACACAGATAAAAATTTACCTCGGAGAAGAGGACCAGCATGAACTCTTCTTTTTGCAGAAAAGATTCAAAGAGAACGATTTGGGACAACAGGCATTCATGGAAGCGCTTTTGGAGCAGGAACCACATCAGGATATATTTTATAGTGTGAATGAAAAACATATTAAAAAGGATTATTATGAGAAATATCAAGAAAAAGTCAGCCGTCTGACGCAGTTTATCCGTATTTTTAAAAGCGATTTGATTTCCATCGACATTGACGCCAAAGAGAACGGAGAATATTATGTGTGCGAACTAAACTTAAACTATGGCGGTTATCGCATCAACAAAGAATTTGAAAGCACCGGAATCAAGAAGTTAATCAGATTATTTGACTGTTTTGTATCCGCCAGCAACGGAGGCATTGTTTTTGTTGACGAAATGGACTCCAACTTAAACGACGTCTATCTGTGCAAATTAATTGAATATTTCATGTATTACGGCAAAGGTCAACTCTGTTTTACGACACATAATCTCGACCCTATGAGCATTTTAAAAAAGAACCGTAATTCCATAGACTTCTTATCAAGCGACAATCATCTTGTATCATGGACGGCACGCGGGAATGCAACACCTGAAAACTGTTATAAAAACGGAATGATTGAAGACTCTCCGTTTAATATTGAGGCGTCTGACTTTGTAGGGATTTTAGGAGAGTAAAACTATGGCAATTCAACTGATCTTATGCATGGAAACCACCAAAAAGGCTGATACTGACGGCATTTACATTACCGAAGTAATACGCCATATGTATCAACTCAACAACCAAATCAAAATAAGCCGGATATATATGGGTTCCAAAAACAAATATAATGCCAGAAACGTCTTGCTGGAAATCAAAGATAAAACAGACTCCTATATATCCGGAGAAACAAAGGTTATTTATTGCATCGACACCGATAATTATGAAAAAGACCCTAAACACGCTGCTGAACTTGCTCAAATCACACAGTTTTGTGAACACCACGATTACGATTTGATATGGTTTTGTCACGATGTCGAAGATGTGTTCTTAGGTGAAAAAATTTCCGATTCCCATAAAGTATCAGAAGCCGGCGCTTTCCGAAGAAATGAACGTATCAAAAAAATACCGCATGACAAGCTATCCTGCTGTGACAAGAAAGTACATACGAGTAATATATTGAATATCCTTGATAAATACTTAGTAAAAAAATAGCTTTTTCCTCCTAACGCCATCTACTAAAAAACGGTGCCCGCCATCCCCCTCCCGGAGATACCTGCACCGTTTTCATCTGCTATTTATCAATACGATAATCCGCTCTACGCCGTCATAAACATCTCATATGCATTGATTGCCTGCTGCATCTGATAATTCGTATTGCCGCCGTTATTGTCAGCGTTAGCGGAAGCGTTCTCGTCTGCCGCAATCTCTGTGATCTCATCAGAAGCCTGACTAAACTGCACCATAACCGCTCCGGAAGCCTGCTCCGTCTCAGACACTTGTGACGGCTCTTCCTCTGTCTTAAGAGATTCCTGTGCCGGCTTCATAATCCTTGCGGCATTGTTCTGTCCGCGCTGCATTTGTATCTGCAGCATCGACTGAAAGTCAAGCGTCTGCCCTTTCTTAAGCGGGTTCACATTCTTGCTTTCGTCAGCAAGCTCGCTATAGTCAACCTTCTTATCCAGCACATCATCCGATATCTTGGACAATTTATTCATGCTTGCCGCGCTTACGGCATTCGTATTATATACATACGGCTGAAAACCATATGCTCCCAATGCTCCGATTGTCATACGATATTCCTTCTTTCTAACATATAAAACAGAACTATTCTACTGCATCTATTTTAGTACTTCTTTCCCAAATTTACAAGCCCGATTTACCAAATTCTCCTGCCTTTTCGACAACAGTCCACCCTTCCACATCTGCTAATCTATCTCTCAGTAACTGATATAGAAGATTGAACTACGCATCCCCTCACTCAATTTCTTCCGCCTCCACGACAAGCGCCTCCGCTTCCTGCTTAAGTTCCTTGGCTGTCCGGTAGATTCTCGATACAATCCACAGATCGGACAGACCGTCATAAATCAGGAAAATACCAATCAACACGACTACCGTATCCAGTGCGGCAAAGGGACGACAAATCAACAGAATGCCGAATCCTACGGTAAGTATTCCGAGAATCAGGGCAATCCACCACTTATCATAATTTTCCTTATACAGGGAAATTGCCTGCTGCAGATTATTAAGGCCATGTATCACAATTACAATTCCAATGATAATCGGAATGATTGCCAGAACCTTATCCGGCTTTAATACAATCCACACGCCGACTACGGCAAGCACGATTCCCATGATCAGATTCATCTGTGCATACATGCTTCCGTCCCTTACCACAAAGTATTGTACCAGTCGCACAACACCGCCGACAAGAAGGACAATCCCAATTGCCGTACATGCAATCTGCATGGAAATATCCGGCCATACTACCAGCACAATACCGAGCAATATACACAGCACCGCCGAAATCACCACGTTTGTCTTTAGTCTCTTCAATATATTTCCCATACGAACCCCCTCCCGCTTACACTATTGTATCTCTTTTTCCATCTTCAGGCAATGCCTGTAATCCTAATCATCAATTTCCTCTACTGCCGCTCCCACGATCCTGTACTCGACATTTACATCGGCAGACTGCGCCTGTCTGTTCCGATAAATACACAGCAGCCGGTAACATCCGTAACCGATTGCCGCACCCAGACAATTTAGCAGGATATCATCCACATCAAAGGCGCCAAACGCGCTAAACAGCTGGAACACCTCAATGCCCACCACAAAAGCAAAGGCATTGAGCATCACGACAGAAAATCTCCGGCATTCATCGGACACCAGCGGAAGTAAAAATCCCAACGGCACAAAGACCAAGACATTTCCCGCCAGATTCTCCACGCTATTCAATTTATATGCATAGTCTATATACATTTTAATCGTCTTAAAAGGGGTAAAATTAGCAGTTCCGAGCCCCTCCAAAATAACGCTTCTCTTCCACGTAGCCGCAATCGCCCTAAGCTGCTCCATCGGATACTTGAAAATGATGACCTTGATCACAAACAAAATGTAGACGGCAAAAAAGATTTTCAATAATACCTTCCACGGGTTTCTTTTTTGCATCACGCATTCTCCTTATTTCTCTTATCCGTTCACTTGATCTCCCAAGGGTTTTCCTTGCCCTCCATATAGCATTTACAGCTCTTAAGGGAATCTTTGACGACCGTCTCCACATAGTTTCTTGTATAGAAAGCCATATGATGGGACACCGTCACATTCGGAAAACTCCTGAGAAGCGCAAGTTCCCTATTCTTTAATATATCCGATTTGTGGTCATAATAGTATAAACCAAACTCATTTTCTACAACATCAAGACCTGCCGCGCCGATTTTACCATCTTCAATCGCTTCAATAAAAGCGTCGGAATCAATCAGTGCTCCTCTTGCCGTATTAATGATTACCACGCCGTCCTTCATCTGCGCTATGGTATCTGCGTTAATCAGGTGATAATTCTCCTCTGTCAGCGGTGTGTGCAGCGTGATGACATCCGCTTCCTTCCAAATCTTATCAAGCGATACATACTCCGCATATTTTCCTACTTCTTCTTTCTCGTACAAATCATATGCGAGAATACGGCAGCCAAAACCGGACAGACTGCTTACGACCGTCGCACCGATTCTTCCCGTTCCAATGACTCCTACGGTCAAATCCTTCAATTCCCTGCCGTTTAAACCCGCCAGCGTGTAATCCTGCAAAGCGGTTCTTCCAAGAATTGCCCCCATCTTACGGATTGACATCAGAATCAGCATTACCGTATAGTCTGCCACACCGTGCGGTCCGTAAGGTGCGTTTCCCACTCTGATACCGCACTGCCTTGCCGCCTCCAAGTCAATATGGTCATAACCGATTGTTCTGGTGGTAATATACTCAACACCGTTTTCCTTAAATGCCCGCATCAGCTGCGCATCTATTTTGGATGTGATGACATCAACGCAGCGGCTGCCTCTGCACAGCGATACATTGTCCATATCCGGCGCATCGGCACACAAAACCAATTCAATTCCCAGCTCTTTGGCATATCCCGTAAACAATTCTTTCTCATCAAAAGCCCTGCAATTATAAACCGTAACCTGCATATTCTCCTAGGTCTCCTCCTTCTCGGATTTCTTCGATATAATTTTCTTGATAATCAGAGGCTCCTCTATTTTAATCTGGGACGCCTCTTCCATTTCCCGCTCTCCCGCCTGAACCGACTGCAGTTCTTTCTGATAACTCTTTTCTACCTCTTTCTCGTATGCCTCCACAATCGCCGTGTCCTCAGGACGGATCCGTCTGAACTTGTTAAACCCTGCCATCAGAATCTGAATACTCTGTTTCGTTGTGTCAAAAACGCCCTCTTCATAAAGATTCATTACAATGATTCCGATAGGAACCGCAAGAATCATGCCGAGCACTCCCGCCATCTTATATCCGATGAATAGCAGAAACAGCGTCGGAATGGCATCCACCCCAATGGAATCGCCCACAATCTTCGGCTGTATCATCTGGCGGACAAGCTGACCCACGCACCAGATGATCAGCAGACCAACCGCCATTTTATAATCTTTACTCAGTATCTCAATCACAGCCCACGGAATCATGACCGTCCCGGTTCCGAATACCGGAAGAAAATCCAAGAAGGCAATTCCGAGTGCCACTAGAAGCGCATATCTTACATGCAGCGCCAAAAGTCCTATAACTAACAAAATATAAATCCAGCATTCAATCTTAAACTGCGCTTTGAAATAACCGCCTACCGCGTTGCGGAAACTCCTTCGTATCAGGTCAAAGCGGTATCTGACAGAATCCGGCACATATTTCTTCATAATATTTGACATATAGCTCTTATCCGCCACAAAGAAATACGCCGACAAAATGCACATCACAACGCCAAGGAAAATGTCAGGAAGCTGTTTCGCAACATTTCCGACCGCCTCAAAAGTAGGCGTGCCGGCCCCTTCCATAAGACTGCCGAAATACTCTCCCATCTGACTGCCGATGTTATCCAGTGTCTGCTGCATATCTTCAGGCAGCCTGTTATATACGCCTTCCAGATTCTCTCCCACCTGATTAAACTCTTCCATAATGCCTTCCCACAGCATCGGCAGTTCATTGACAAAACTTATGCCTTCCTTGACAAGCTTTGCGCCGATTCCATAGAATAACAGGATTACGGCAGATAGTACAGCCACAATTACAATCACAGACGCTCCTTTACGCCTGATCTTCAGTTTTTCCTCGAAGAATCGCACCACCGGAGCGGCAATCAGCGAGATAATCCAGCCGATTACAAACGGCATAAAGAAGAAAATGCACTTCGGCAAAAGAAAAATACATAAAAGAAGCACAATCAATGCCGTTATCAGATTTAATATCACTTTGAGATAAGTTTTAATAGATTGTCTCATGAAACTTCCTCCATCAGTCTTGCGTTACTCTTCAGCTAATATCCCATCCAGCAGTTCATAAATTTCATCTCTGCCCTGTTTAGAGAGTGCAGAATATGGTATGACAGTTGTGTCATCAGCAACGTCAAGCGTGTCACATATCAGTTTTATCTGTTTGGACAACTGACTTCGCTTAATTTTATCCATTTTGGTCGCTATGATAACCGGTTTATAACCTCTGTCAAGTATCCAGTCATACATTATCCGGTCGTTATCGGACGGAGCGTGCCTGATATCGATCAGCAGAAACACTGCCTCAATTTTCCTTGACTGGTGAAGGTAATCTTCAATCAGCTTTCCCCACTGCGCTTTGACACTCTCATTGGCGGTAGCATACCCATACCCCGGAAGGTCGACAAAATATATCTGTTCGTTGATATTATAATAGTTAATCGTCTGTGTCTTCCCCGGCTTCGAACTCGTTCTCGCCAAGGATTTACGGTTCATCAGGCCGTTAATCAACGAAGATTTGCCCACGTTGCTCTTTCCGGCAAAAGCAACCTCCGGCAGCTTATTTTCCGGCAGTTTGCTTGTGATACCACACACGGTTTCAAGATTTACACTTTTAATAACCATAATCTACCTCTGTTTCATACTTTATACCATCTGCACGATTCTCTTCTCTTTTCCTCCGGTATCTCTGTCGTGTCTTCTGATACATCGCCGGATGAAAACATTATGATCTGACCAACGCATACCCTGCAACCTCATCCATATACTCTACCATATGAATCTCAATCCCTTCCGTGATTTCCGGCTCCAGCTCTGCGATATCTTTCTCATTTTCCTTGGGCACCAGCACGGTCTTAACGCCGGCCGTCCCTGCCGCTAACATCTTCTCTTTCAGTCCGCCGATCGGAAGCACTCTGCCCCGCAGAGTAATTTCTCCGGTCATTGCTAAATCGGCCCTCACCGGAATCCCCGTCGCTGCCGAAAGGATGGCAGTCGCCATCGTAATACCCGCCGAGGGACCATCCTTAGGCACGGCGCCTTCCGGAATATGGATATGGAAATCTTTCTCGGCAAACAGCTTGTCCGGAATATGATACTTCTCGCTGACGGAACGAACATAACTCATGGCAATACGGGCGGATTCTTTCATCACGTCACCCATTTGACCTGTATAGTCAACCTCGCCCTCCCCGGGCATGACATTGACCTCAATTTGCAGAGTATCTCCACCCACGCTCGTCCAGGCAAGCCCGCGCACGATACCTACTTCGTCTTTCTTGGCGATCTCGTCCTGTCTGTATTTCGGTTTACCCAGATACCTGCCTAGAGCTTCCGCATCTACCGATATCGTATTGTCCCCTTCGGTTCTTTCTTCCAGAATGCGGCGTGCCGCCTTACGGCATACGGCGCCAATCTGACGTTCCAGTCCGCGGACGCCCGCCTCTCTCGTATATAAACGTATCATATCACGCAGTGCCTCATCCGTAAACTTAAGATTTTCTGTATGTAATCCGTTTTTCTCAAGCTGTTTTTCCACCAGATGCTCTTTCGCAATATGAAATTTCTCATTTGCAGTATAGCTGTTAACTTCTATCAGTTCCATGCGGTCCAGCAGCGGCTTCGGTATCGAATCCGTACTGTTGGCCGTCGCGATAAACAGCACTTCCGACAAGTCTATGGGAATTTCGACATAATGATCCCGAAACGCCACGTTTTGTTCTGCGTCCAGCACTTCTAAGAGCGCCGCGCTTGGATCGCCCTTATAATCATTGCTCACCTTATCAATTTCGTCTAACAGCATGAGCGGATTCTTCACGCCTGCCTGTCTGATGGCGTTGGTGATTCTGCCCGGCATAGCGCCCACATAAGTCTTTCGGTGCCCTCTGATTTCCGCCTCGTCGCGAACGCCTCCCAGACAAATACGCACATACTTCTTATTCAGCGCCTCGGCTACGCTCTTTGCAACGGAAGTCTTACCCGTTCCGGGCGGACCTACGAGACAGATGATCGGACTCTGGCCTTTGCCTGTCAGGACTCTCACTGCCAGATACTCCATAATACGTTCTTTTACCTTCTCGAGCCCGTAATGCTGCTCGTCAAGTATCTCTTGCGCCCGCTTCAAATCCTTGCTGTCCTTCGTCGTCTTATCCCACGGCAGTTCCAGAAGCGTCTCAATATATGCCCGCTCCACCGCACTTTCCGACGCGCTTGCGGAAACATTCTTATAGCGGGTAATTTCTTTGCGAATCTTCTCTTTAACTTCCCTCTTTGCCTTCAGCTTCTCCACCGCCGCTTCGAACTGTTCTGCGTCGGAATCCGTATTATTCTCACCCAGTTCTTCTTTAATATACTGCATCTGCTCCCGCAGTATGTAATCCTTTTGATTCTTGTCTATCCGTCCTCTGATTTTCTTCGCCAGTTCATTCTTGATACGGACTACTTCCACTTCCTGCATCAGAATTCCTGTTAACACTTCGAAACGCTCCCTCACTGACAGCGCTTCCAGAATCTTCTGCTTATCTGCCACCGGCAAAGGCATATTAATCGTAATACAGTCTAACAATTCTCCGAGCGGCATCTCCTCCTCAATCTGATCTGCCACCGCCTTGCCCACTTTGGGAAAGCATGTATAATATGCCGAAAAAGCTTCTCTGACCGTTCTGGTCATTGCCTCTTCATCCGCATCGCTAACACCTGTCATATCATCATTTGCATATGACATCTCTGTCATAATATATGCATACTCTGTCAAAAACCGATGTAATTCGGCCCTTGACTTTCCTTCCACCAGTACCCGTAATGTATGACCGGGAAGTTTCGTAACCTGCTTAATGACCGTCACAGTACCGACGTCGTACACATCGTCAAATTCCGGTTCTTCCACCTCCGTGCTCTTCTGGGTTACCACCAAAAGCCGTTGGTCGTTAAGCATTGCCTGTTCCACCGCCTCAATTGATTTCTTGCGGTTTAAATCAAAATGGATTACCATTCCCGGCAAAATTGTAAGACCGCGCAGCGCGACAGTCGGCAATTCTTCCACTTCCGATACATTCAGATATGCAACTGGATTTGTATTGTCATTCTCTCTTAAATTATCAGTTTCTCTTCTCATCATATCTACCCATATATGTTACGAGACGCCGCCGAAATTCCGGCAGCGTCTCAACTCAAGCTCGTTTCTCAGCCTGCAATAATTTGTTTCGATAAGTGATACGAGGTTTCTCATCCCCGCTTACAGCTTCTTTCGTCAGCACACACTCAGCAATATTATCGTCTGACGGAATCTCATACATGATATCCATCATCACGTCTTCCATAATAGAACGGAGTCCTCTTGCACCCGTCTTGCGTTCAAAGGCAAGACGTGCAATTTCTTCCGCAGCATTATCTTCCACATCCAGTCTGACCTCATCAAACTCAAACAGCTTCTTATATTGCTTGATCAAAGCATTCTTCGGCTCTTTCAAAATCCGCAAAAGCGCCTCTTTATCAAGCCCTTCCAGCGTAACCGTAATCGGCACACGTCCGATAAACTCCGGAATCAATCCAAACTTCATTAAATCCTGCGGCGCCACTTCCTTGAGTATTGCACCGATGTCCTTACTGCTCTTCTCCACAATCTGCGCATTGAAACCGATGGAGTTACGGTCAAGCCGCTCTTCTACAATCTTCTCGAGTCCGTCAAAAGCCCCGCCACAGATAAAAAGTATATTAGACGTATCAATCTGCAAAAGTTCCTGATGAGGGTGCTTCCTGCCTCCCTGTGGAGGAACACTCGCCACCGTTCCCTCAATGATCTTTAAAAGTGCCTGCTGCACACCTTCACCGGATACGTCTCTGGTAATCGACACGTTCTCACTTTTCTTGGTAATCTTATCAATCTCATCAATATAGATAATACCATACTGCGCCCTATCGATGTCATAATCCGCCGCCTGAATCAGTTTAAGCAGAATGTTCTCTACGTCTTCACCCACATAGCCTGCCTCAGTCAATGTGGTAGCATCCGCAATGGCAAAAGGTACATTAATAATTTTCGCTAATGTCTGTGCCAGATATGTCTTACCGGAGCCCGTAGGTCCAATCATAATAATATTACTCTTCTGTAATTCGACGCCGTCCTCGTCCTGAGGAGCCATCACACGCTTATAATGATTGTACACAGAAACAGCAAGCACCTTCTTGGCATCTTCCTGCCCAATTACATAGTCGTCAAGGAATTTCTTAATCTCTACCGGCTTTAAGAGATTGATTTCCATCTCCTCCATATCCGGTTCATCTTCATACTCCTCCTCGATAATATCTGCACAGATATCTACACACTCGTCACAGATATAGACGCCCGCCGGACCGGCGATCAGTTTCCTGACCTGATCCTGCGTTTTGTTGCAAAAAGAACATCTCACTCTGTCGTCAGAACTCTTTCCAGCCATTTTGTATTCCATGCCTTTCTTCAATAAAATAAATATCTTAAGAGATGATACCGATACTCTTAGGCGGCGTCCCTCCGGCGCCCTATAATATCTTCATCTCCCTTTATACGGCATTGGCATGATTCGTGATAATACGGTCAATCAGACCATACTGAAGCGCTTCCTCGGCGGATTTCCAGTTATCTCTCTCCGTATCAGCCATAATTACCTCGAAATCCTGTCCTGTATTCTCAGCCATAATTCTTGCCATCTTTTCCTTCGTTGCAAGAATATGCTTGGCTGTAATCTCAATCTCCGTTGCCTGTCCCTGCGCGCCGCCTGCCGGCTGATGAATCATGATTTCCGCATTGGGAAGAGCCATCCTCTTGCCCTTAGCGCCGCCTGCCAGAAGGAAAGCGCCCATACTTGCAGCCATACCGATACATACGGTAGACACATCGCACTTGATGAAATTCATCGTATCATAGATTGCCATGCCAGCCGTAATAACGCCGCCCGGACTGTTAATATACAGATGAATATCTTTCTCCGGGTCCTCAGACTCCAAGAACAGCATCTGCGCCACGATAACGCTTGCCGAAGCATCGTTTACTTCCTCACCCAAAAAGATGATTCTCTCTTTTAATAATCTTGAATAGATGTCGTATGAGCGCTCTCCCTTCGAAGTCTGCTCAATGACATAAGGTATTAATGCCATACTGATTCCTCCATTTCTCTACTAACGTCATTTGCTGCCCCGCCTCAGTCAGTATATGAAGTTATTTTATTTCTTACTCTCTTTTGCGTTCTCGGCTACAAACTCAGCAGCTTTTCTGACTGCCAGATCCTGCATGATATTTTTCTTCTCTCTCTCACCCATGAGCTCTTTTACCTTGTCAAGCTCCATCTGGTAAACCTCAGCCATCGTACCGAGTTCTTTCTCGTAATCTTCCTCAGTTGCCTCAATATTCTCAGCTTTAGCAATTGCCTCCAGCACCAGTCTTGATTTAATGCGTTCTTCAGCCTGCGGTTTTACCTGCTCAACCATCTGCTGATAATTGGTGCCCGTAAACTGGAAGTACTGTTCCATGGAAAGACCCTGCATCGTGATTCTCTGCGCAAACTCGTCCACCATCTGTCTCTGCTGTGTCTCAAGCATCGCATCCGGAATCTCCATCTCGGAAACTTCCACAGCCGCCTTGATTGCCGCGTCTTCTCTGGCATTCTTAGCATCTTTTTCCTTCTTCTCGGTTAAGTTCTTCTTCACATCTTCCTTGTATTCTGCCAGCGTCTCAAACTCAGACACTTCGCTTGCAAATTCATCGTCTAACTCAGGAAGTTCTTTTTCCTTAATCTCTTTAATCGTACATTTGAATACGGCGTCTTTGCCTTTCAGATTCTCTGCCTGATAATCTTCGGGGAAAGTCACTTTGACCTCTACCTCTTTACCAATCTCGGCGCCTACAAGCTGCTCCTCAAATCCGGGAATAAACGCGCCGGAACCGATCGTCAGCGGATAATTCTCGCCTTTGCCGCCCTCGAAAGCCACGCCATCCACAAATCCTTCAAAATCAAGAGTCGTCATGTCGCCATCCTTTACCGGTCTGTCTTCCACCGTAATGTTTCTTGCGCTCTTCTCACGCTCTTTCTCAATTTCTGCCATCACATCGTCTTCTGTGACTTCCGCATCTATTTTATCAATCTTAACGCCCTTATATTTTCCCAGTTTAACTTCCGGCTTCAGCGCCACTGTCGCAGTAAACACAAACGGCTTACCGGACTCAATCTGTGTCACTTCAATCTTCGGGGAAGATACGATATCCTCCGTACACTCTTCTAATGCCTTATCGTAGGCATCGGGAATCAATTCATTGGCAGCGTCCTCGTAGAACACTTCCTTGCCGTACATCTTCTCTACCATCTGACGCGGTACTTTACCTTTACGAAAACCCGGAATGCTGATCTGTTTCTTCTGCTTCTGATAAGCCTTCTCAATCGCTTTCTCCAATTCTTCCGCACCTACTTCAATCGTAAGTTTCGCCATGTTCTTTTCTAATTTTTCCACCTGTAAACTCATTGTATGGGTTCCTCCTTAAACTGCCTCTGCAACGTGCATTCTTCTTCATTACCATCCGGTCGAAGCCCTCGGTTATAACCTTGATTTGCTTCTAGTCACAGTCATTTAAGCATTATAGCACAAACTTTTGGAAAATACCAGCAAAACATTTATGAAATCACTATAAAATTCATCACCAAAAGCCGCACTTTTGCGCCCGTTCCATTACAGTGTTATCTTGATTCCTCTAAGCAGCTCCACATCATCTTCACGATGCGTCGTGACGAGCAGTGTTCTGCCGCCCAGATTCTTCAATAGATATTCCGCACAGTGCAGACGGTTTTCTTCGTCCAGCCCCGTAAACGGCTCATCGAGAATCAACATGTCCGAAGACGACAACACCGCCCTCAGAAGCGAAACGCGTCTTCTCATGCCGCCGCTGAGTTCTCTGACCGGTTTAGTCAAACACTCCTGCGGAAGAATTTTTCCCGCTTCCTGTCTGACATATTCAATTGTGTTTTCCATTCCTGTACCCTTCATTCCCAGCATAATGTTGCAGACGGCGTCATACTCTTCGCAGAGTCTGTCCTCCTGAAAAACCATACCGATATGTGCAGGCATACCGCTGACTTCACCACTGTCGGCATTCTCCAGCCCGGTCAATAATTTAAGAAGCGTCGTTTTGCCGCCTCCTGAAGGCGCCATCAGAAGATACCTGCTTCCTTGTGTCATTGACATACTTAAATTATTCAAAACAGGAACCGATGTATATGATTTGCATACTTTTTTTATCCAAATCGTATCTGAAACCGCCTCTTTCTCCGGCACATTGTATCGTTTCGCACGAATACATGGATAAGGTTTCCAATCCTCAAAGATTTGTACCAGCCAAAGCATCGTTTTTTCAAAAAGGAAGCTGACCAGTATAATCGTCAGCGTCCATGAGAACAGGCCGGCGGTATCCAGATAAATCTTCGACAGATAGAGACGTTCTCCCATGGAATAATCCGAAAGTCCGATTACTTCCGCCGCCACACCGGATTTCCAGCTCATGCCCAGAGATATTTTCAGACTGCTTATCAGATATGGCATGACTGCCGGTCTATATAAATAGAAGAAACGCTTTCCCCTTCCGACGCCGAATACCTGCGCCATCTGCAGCAGTTTGGCGTCTGCGCTTTTCATTCCCGCGATCATGTTCACATAGACGTTGGGAAACACAATCAAAAAACTGATCAAAAAAGAAATCTTCTGCGAGCCAAACCATACTAAGAGAAGCACTACAAAAGATGCGACCGGAATTGATTTAACCGACTGCACCGCCGGCGCCAGTATCTCTTCCATTATCGTAAACCGATAACTGACTGCTCCCAGTACCAGTCCGGCAAAAAGGGCTAGGAAAAACCCCAGCCCGATTCTTACAAACGAATGCATAACTATCTTCATAAAGTCCGGCTGTATCATATTATACGCAAAAGCATACAAAACCTGCCCCGGTCCTACCAAAAGAATATGGTTGTCAATGCAGACTGCCGCTATCTGCCAGATTGCCAGCCAGAACAATATGATAACCACACTTTTCATCTGTTTACGCATTGTATGATTCACACCTTACTCCTCATCTTATCGCTCATTGATATAATAAAAGTCTTCTCCCGGAAGACTTCCGCCCACCGAAGATGCATCCTGCTCACACAGTACCGACAAATATCCTTCCAAAGCATATCTCATATCGTTACCGTCAATGTAGGTGATATTACACTTGGGCATTGCCTTCACTGCTACGGGCGCCTTCTCGATAATGCCTGCCGCCGCCACCAGTTCCGCTGCCTCCTCCACATGCTCATTCGCATACGCGGCACTGGCTGCATGTTCTTCCATGAATTGATCCACTGCTGCCTTATGTTCCTCTAAAAAGCCATTCCTTACCACAGTTACGCCGGTCACAAGCTGACTTCTTGGTCCGTCCTTAATGGATGCGTTTGTCTCCTGCACCCGATTCCACTGTTCAGTCAAATCCATTACTACCACAAGACTTTCATTCTGTGAACATGCCGCCGTTACGAATGGCTGCGGCAGTACGCCGATTGCCTCCGGAGTTTTCGCCAGCAGCGCCGCAACCTCCGTCGCCTCCGATTTATACTCCAGTGTCACATCCTCTTCCGTCAGTCCGTTTTCTTTTAATAAATAGTGCAATACATAGTCGGGAGTCGTCCCCTTACCAGTCAGGTAAACCGTCCTTCCCCTTAAATCTTCCATACTCTTTATTGTATCGTCCCCGGATACCATATAAAGAACACCCAGAGTATTGATATCAATCACCGAGATGCCGCCTTCTGTCTTATTGTACAGTATGCTCGCCACATTTGCGGGAACCAGCGCAATATCCAAGTCTCCCGATATCATGGCAGGAAGCAGTTCGTCTGCGGCCGCCGTCATCGTAAATTCATACGCCTGAGCCGCTTCCCCTTGGTCCGACCGATCCATCAAACAGACGAGTCCCATAGAAGTCGGACCTTTCAGAGAACCGATTCTTACCGTAATATTCTCCGCCTCGAAGGCGCTGTCTCGGGAATTTCCCTCTGTTCCCGCGCCACAGCCTGCCAGCATCATCAGGGACATAACAATCCCCATCATCATTGCCGCCGTTTTCTTTCTCATGTAATATTCTCCCTTCTGCCTGACGGGCACACAATATTACCAAGAATTTGCGGATATTCCGTTTCGTGCAAAAGCATATGCTTTCCTTCATCAAACAAAAATGCACCCGTTAAGGCGCACTTCATCCGTCATTCTTATGCATCTTCGTGAGCCTTCCCTCTCAGCGGCATCCATTGTCAGGCAGATATCATAAAGTACCTTTCCCAATAAATGAAATACTCTTCGAGCGTCAGAATCTATCAATTTGCGGTATCCCGTCAGCTTGATTTCACAGATATCCGGACAGCTTCATTTTACGGCTAACCGGACCGATTTGTTTTACGGATATCCGGGCCAATTCATTTTACGGATATCCGGGCCGATTCATTCTGCGGCTAACCGGACAGTCATTGACCATATGAGTCACCGTATAATCTTCGCTTTCAAGTAACCTATAATGGAGTATACATGATTTTTACCCAAAAAACAACCCGCCTGAATACTCAGACGGGTCATCCTTTTTAACTGTCCTTAAGCTTATTTCATCTGCTCTTCCTGATTCTTGATCATTCTACGAACCATCTCGCCACCGATAGAACCAGCCTCTTTGGATGTGAGGTCACCATTGTAACCCTCTTTCAGGTTTACACCTAACTCAGATGCAACCTCTGTCTTGAAACGATCCATAGCTGCCTTAGCTTCAGGAACTTCTACTCTATTCGTCTTGTTGCTTGCCATTTCTTTCACCTCCGAAATACTTTGAATGATTTCATTTGTATGAATATCATTCTGTTATCTATATTATTGAGATAAGCGCTGTCGTTTCACGCTTATCCCAGAGACTTCCGTACCGACAAAATGTTTCCTGCCAATGCGGCGATTCGTAACCGAATCCTGTTTTCTGTAAAAGCGTTCACTTTATCGCTTATCTTGATGTTAGTATGTTCGGATAAAATGAAAATATTATGGTAAATTATGGATTGTTTGTTTATTGATAGACAATCGTCTTTGCCATCTGTTCCGCCGCTTCCTTACCCCGAAGCTTCTCTAAGATCGCCAGTCCGAACGGAATCGCAGTACCCATACCGCGTCCGGTGATAATATTTCCGTCAGTCACTGCCGGCTCATGCAGCACCTCAGCGCCTTCCAGATGACTCTCAAACGTAGGATAGGAACATGCCTGTTTTCCGCGCAGAATTCCCCGGTGTCCCAAAATGCTCGGCGCCGCACAGATTGCCGCCACAATTTTATTTTGTGAAACAAAAGCATCAACCTGCGACATCAGGCTTTCACATGCCTCTAACTTCTTCGTACCCGACATACCGCCCGGCAATACGATCACATCAATTTGTTCAAAATCAACTTCATCAATTACCGCATCCATTCGAACCTCAATATCATGGGAGCCTGTCACGCTCTTTTCATCCGTTACAGACACCATAATTGTCTCCACTTCTGCTCTGCGCAAAATATCAACTACCGTCAATGCTTCGATTTCCTCATATCCTGTTCCAAAAAAAACTGCCGCTCTGCTCATTATCTCTGCCTCCCTTTTCAAAATTTATAATGCGTTATGCTTCCGCTCATAACTTCATCCTATATACCTGCATTATTTCGTTTTACTTATGGAAATATTATAAAACGTGCTATCCGGAAAGACAACCGTTAAAACAACACAAGCGTATAAGACTTTACTCTTATGTCAAAGCCGCTTATAATAAACAAAAACCACAAGGCTTTCGTCACAAGAATTACTGCGTAATTCTTGTACAGCCCCTTCAAGGATTTACGCTGTGGCAATTATTGAAGAAGAAAGGTTAAACCATGGAAATTGAACGCAAATTTACAATCAGATATTTACCTGAAAATTTCGAACAATATCCCTGCCATCTCATCGAGCAGGCATACTTAAATACCGACCCTGTCGTCAGAATCCGCAGACAGGACGACGACTACTATTTAACCTATAAAGGCAGCGGACTTATAGCGAGAGAAGAGTATAACCTCCCATTAAATGAGCATTCTTATTATCATCTTAGGGAAAAATCAGACGGAAACGTGATTTCTAAGAAACGCTATGTCGTACCGATTGAACACCCGACATTTGCGTCAGGATATAAAGAGCGTATTGACCAATCTAGTCTATTTGTAGAACTGGATATTTTTGAGGCTCCCTTCGCGCCCCTCATGATTGCCGAGGTGGAGTTTCCTTCTAAGGACATGGCTGATGCATTTATACCGCTTGACTGGTTTGATCAAGACGTCAGTGAAGACCCTGCCTATCACAATTCTAATCTGAGCAGACGTAAATTTTAGGAATTACCGCTTAGACGTCATGCCGCTCTTCCTCGTGATCGTCCGGTTTATTTGCTGTTAACCCTGATGGCAGCCGTGGACTCCCGCTCTACCAGCTGCGCCGGAAAAATAATCTGCTGGTGTTCTTCCCGCCCTGCGATCACATCAAGCAAAACACGGATGGTTTTCTTCGCCATCTCTTCTACCGGCTGTTTGATGGTAGTCAGTTTCGGATTATAGTATTCGCCCAGCTCTATGCCGTCATACCCCGCCACAGAAATATCCTCGGGGATACGTTTGCCGGATTCCAATACTGCCCTGCACACCCCGATTGCCAATGTATCCGACGCCGCGTAGATTGCAGTTACATATTCCTCCGATTCCAGCAAATTTTTTGCCGTGAGATAACCGTTTTCCATCGAAAAATGATCCACTTCTTCCTGCACATAGCAGATTAATTGTTCCGGTACCGCCAGACCTCTCTTGATAAATGCCTCCCGATAACCCTCAATACGCCTGCGCCCAATAGATTCCTCCGGCCGCTCTGTGACAAAGGCAATCTGTCTGTGTCCCAGACTGAGCAGATATTCTGTCATTTTCTCGCTTTCCAGTTTATCATCCACCGTAATATTTGAAAATTCAATCCTGTCGATACTGTCAGAAATGTCAATCCCGATCGTACTGAATATAAACGGAACCTTAAGTTTCCCCAATTTTTCTTCCGAATGAGTAAAGCGTCCACCCAAGAAGACAATGCCCCGCAGCCTTTTCTCTTTCTCTAATTCCAGCGCTACGTCTATCTCGTCCTCCTGCGCTTCCACATGACGCAATACAAGCGCATATTTATTCTTCTGCGTTTCTTCCTCAATAATCTGAATCATACTGCTAAAGAAAGGATTCGTGATACCTTTCACGAGCACGGCAATACATTTTGCATCTGTCCGCTTCAAATTTCTTGCACTGTTGTTAGGGATAAATCCTGTCTCTTCAATCACCTGCATAACCATCTTGCGTGTCTTTGGATTGATATCCGGATGATTGTTGATCGCTCTTGACACCGTGCTGATACCCACGCCGCACTGCTTTGCAATATCTTTAATCGTAATCTCTGCCATGGTTCACCCCTTGCGAATTTTAAATATAAATACTGACAGCCCATCCAAAAGACTGTCAGCATTCTTACTCACTCTGCTTTTCACTTACTTTCCTACTCTGCCGTACAGCTTCGTCATGTCCAAAATGTGCTGCGCAAGTTCATCCGTAAACTGTCCCGGAAGCATTCTCCACTTCCAGTTAATACCGAGAGTCGACGGTATATTAATCCTTGCTTCCGCTCCAAGTCCCAGATAATCCTGCATCGGAATTACACAAGTCTCAGATACGCTCGCCATAGCCGCTCTGATAAATTCCCACTGCACATCCTTATTCGTGCGGATATTCAGATATTTTCTTGCAAAAGCTTTGTCTCTGCGGCTTAAACTGTTATACCACCCCAGTATCGTATCGTTGTCATGCGTGCCGGTGTAGACAATACTGTTGGCCACATAATTGTGCGGCAGATAATCACTCTCTTCTCTCGGATCAAATGCAAACTGTAAAATTTTCATGCCCGGATATCCTGTCTTTTTGACCAATTTAATGACTGATTCAGTTAAAAAGCCTAGATCCTCTGCAATGACAGGTTTATTGCCGATCTTCTCCTTAATCGCCTTAAAAATATCATATCCCGGTCCTTTCTCCCAATGTCCGAACTCTGCCGTCTCATCTGCAAAAGGAATGGAATAGTATTCATCAAATCCACGGAAATGATCGATGCGCACCACATCATACAGCTCATAGCAATATGCAATACGTTTCATCCACCATGCGTAGCCGGTTTCTTTATGATATTCCCAGCGATACAGCGGATTACCCCACAACTGTCCCGTTGCAGAAAAGGCATCCGGAGGACATCCTGCCACCGCTATAGGCGTCAGCATATCATCTAATTGGAATAATTCCGGATTGCCCCATGTATCGGCACTGTCAAATGCAACATAAATCGGAATATCACCAATAATCTGTATCCTTTTCTGATTCGCATATTCTTTGAGCGCAAACCACTGTTTCGCAAACAGATACTGCTGAAATTGATAGAACATTACTTCCTCTGCATACTTCTCACGATAGCACTCCATCGCTGCGGGCTTACGCAGTTTAATGTCCTCATCCCACTCGCTCCAGCTCTTGCCGTCAAAAGAGTTTTTCACAGCCATATACAGTGCATAATCGTCAAGCCAATAACTGTTATCCCGTACATAATTCTGAAAATCTGCCTCATTTACTACATTACTGTTCTGAAAAGCAATCTTTAACACCTTAAATCTGGAAAGATAAATCTTCTCGTAGTCAATATACTCATCGTCATCTCCAAAATCGCACTTCTCGCAATCATCTTTTGTCAGATATCCCTCTTCAATTAATGATTCCAAATCAATGTAATAGGGATTTCCGGCAAAAGTTGAAAATGACTGATATGGCGAATCCCCATATCCTGTCGGTCCAAGCGGCAGGATCTGCCAGTATGACTGACCCGCTTTTTCCAATGAATCAATAAAATCATATGCCTGCTTTGAAAAAGTACCGATTCCATACTTAGACGGAATACTGGACACAGGCAGTAAAATCCCACTCTTTCTCATGTTAATACAAATCCTTTCATACATTAATCAGCTATATACATTCATAATCCGCAATGCCGGAACCGTTATCGGTAACGTTTCCAATCGGATGGTTTAAGTATATAACCACTTTATTATTTTTTCAATAGTATATTTACAATTTTGCTGTTTTGCCTAGATACCTCATAAACTTTTTGTATAAAACACATAAAAGCAGGGCCCCATATAAAGCCCTGCTTTTGTTCCTGCTCCAAATTCATCAGCAAATCTTTTCTTTAAGGTTTCGATAACCGTCTTCGAGTACTTCTACCCTTATCTTCAGTTTCTCGTATCCATCAACATCTTTCGTAAACAGCAAGCGGTCTATTTTTTGATCCAGTATCCCTATATCCTGCTTCAGCGACTTATTTACGACCTCCATCTCCGTCCGTACTGCTTGTATTTCCATAAAAACCTTGTCTTCCAGATTGTCTATTTTCTGATTCAGACCTGACTCCACACAATCAATCTTCGCGTCCAATTTGTCCACTCTGGCATCAAGTTTATCCATCCTGTCGTCCAGCTTGTCCATCCTGTCGTCCAGCTTATCCATCCTGTCGTCCAGCTTGTCCATCCTGTCGTCCAGCTTGTCCATCCTGCTATCCAGACTGTCCATCCTGTCATCCAGCTTGTCCATCCTGTCGTCCAGCTTGTCCATCCTGCTATCCAGACTGTCCATCCTACCATTCAAGCCGTCAATCTTACCGTTTACACCACTCAAATCCTTCAAGCTGATTTCTACCGTATCCAGCCGCATCATAATTGCCGCAAACATTTCTTCATTGCTCATACCTGACATCTCCTTGTTCATTTAGTCTACCTCTCTTTCTCTTCCCGGTCAACGCAAAACATGTGTTCATGCGGCATTAGCAGTGCATTATACCCGTTTTCCGCCTCCGTAAAATAATATTGTAATATGCGAAAAATCGGCGATACGCCAACGACTCCATATAATATGGATAGATTTTCACATAGATGATTAATACGGATAAAGTATACACTTATCATTGTCGTTTGTCAACCACTTTTATAGTAGTGCTGTCATCTCTTTCACAGAATCAAAAATCATATGTGGAAGCACATCCGACTTCCTCACATCATCCATAGTTGCTTCGCCACTTAGGACAAGAATACTCTTAAGTCCATTCCGTCTTCCGGCAGCGATATCTGTATATAACCTGTCTCCTACCATTGCTATCTCATCGCGGTTTGCACTTACCCTGCTGGTCAGATAGTCAATAATATCTGCATTCGGCTTGCCGATAATCCGATCCGGATAACGAAATGCCGAAGCATGAATAAATTCATGAATTGCCCCGATATCAGGAATAAATCCTGTCTCTGTCGGGCAATTATAATCTGGATGCGTCGCCACATACGGCAAGCCTGCCCTGACATAATCACATACTTTACACATCTTCTGATAATCAAGAGAAGTATCAAATGCAGTCACTACAATATCAGGACTCTCTTCTTCCAAAGAGATACCTGCCTGTAGAAACTCTTCCCGCAGAAGAGCATTCCCCAGAAGAAAAACTTTTGCCTCCGGATAATGTTGCTGCAAATAATAAATTGTTGCCTGTCCGGATGTGACAATCTTGTCCTTCTTCACTTCAAGTCCCATCCTCTGAAGTTTGTCTACATAAATTTCAGCATTTTTGGATGAATTATTTGTTAAAAATATATAGTTCCGTCCAGACGCCTCAATCTTACGTAAGAACTCCACCGCTCCGTCAATCCATTGTTCTCCCAAATAGATTGTACCATCCATATCCAGTGCAAAGCAGCGTATCTGCGATAAGATTCCGTTTTCATCATGATTGATTACAGGTATTTTAACAGTCATGGGACGCCTCCTCATTTTCTTTTTCGTCGTTTGAAAAATAACGTTTTCTCATTATGTCGTGCATATAATATAGCACATTTCAGTGTACTGTACAAGACCATGGCGCATAAGATATTTTTTTATTTACCCAGATGTCTTAATGGAGTAAAATGGTATCATAGGTAAAAATGATACTCCATTATAAGAAAGAAGGCTGCTCATGAAAGAACAACTATATACAATTCCTTTAAATGATGCCATAAACGCTGATGATGAATGTCCCTTCTGCTTTATCGAACGGGATGTTGAACAGGATTTGCTTGATTTTGTACTTGGTTCCGGCTCCTCCTATATGGAAAGCGATATCCGTGAACAGACTGACATGTCCGGTTTCTGCAGAGCGCATTTCAAAAAAATGTTTGACTACGGCAACACATTGGGCAATGCATGGATTCTCAAAACACATTACATACAGATGAATAAAGAAATGCAACAGCAGTTTAAAAATTTCAAACCCGGCAAATCGTCACTGAAAGATAAATTCAAGAAACAGATTGAACGCCAGAATCCAATTGGCATATGGGTTTCCGGGAAGGAGCAGTCCTGCTATATCTGTAAGCGATACGCCGATACATACGAACGTTACCTCGATACGTTCTTTGTCATGTATAAGAAAGATTCCGAATTTCGAGATAAAGTTAAAAACAGCAAGGGATTCTGTCTGCATCATTTCGGCGACTTGTGCGAAGGCGCCGACAGCCGCTTAAATGATAGAGAAAAAGCCGAGTTCTATGATATGGTGTTCCCTCTGATGGAACAAAATATGACACGCCTTGCCGAAGACGTGGCATGGATGGTTGAAAAATTTGATTACCGTAACAAGGATGCCGACTGGAAAAACTCCAAAGACGCTATTCAACGCGGTATGCAGAAACTGAAAGGCGGTTATCCGGCTGACCCGCCGTATAAAATGAATAAGTAAAATATCGTCGCCCGGCGGCGACGATTGAGAGAATGCTTCGCATTCTCCCAAAATGATACACTCTATCGCAATTTTCTATAACCTAAAATATCGTCGCCCGGCGGCGACGATTTAGAGAATGCTTCGCATTCTCCCCAAAATGATACACTCTATCGCAATTTTCTATGCCTCAAAGGAAAAGCCTTGCAGGAATCATCCCGCAAGGCTTTCATATGTTCCTATAGAAGAAGCATGTTATACAGCGTCCATTGAGCCGTCGCTGTCTTCGTCATCAAAAAATTCTTCTACTTTCACTTCCGCTTTATCAACGGCTTCCTTGACCGTATCAGCCGCTTCTTTAGCCGCGCCGACTATTTTGTCGGTTGCCTCTGCTTTTGCCGCGTTAAGACCTTCTTTGAAATCTTCGGCTTTCTCTAAATCAAGATCAACGTAATTGCGGTCGGCGTCCTGTGCTGTCTCTTCGTCATCCAAATCATCGTCAAAATTATCGAAATCATCGTCATCGTCGAAATTATCATCTACAAAACCGTCCTTATTCTGTAAACAATAATATACGCCTGCTGCAACGGCTCCGAGAGCAGCTGTCACCATTAAAAATTTACCGAATTTTTTTGCCATGAGGGTTCTCCTTTCACCGTCTTTGTATATCACTATATTAATACTATTTTACCAAAATGAAAAGGGAATATGTATAAAAAAAATATGTTTTTTCGCTGATAAAATTTTACATACAACATCTTGTACCTCGAAATTTTCTTAAAACTAGTTTTCCCCAAGACATTGAATCTCGAGTCTTTTTATGATATATTAAAATTCGACTCATAAAGTCAATGTACGCAATGGATATGCACCGAATTAGAATGGAAAGAACATGAACGAAAAATTTTTTGATTTAAAAAAAGAAAAGCAAGACCGGATGATCAACGCCTCTCTCAAACTCTTCGCTATCAACGGCTACAAGCACGCAAGCACCGATGATATTGTGGCGGAAGCGGGAATCAGCAAGGGTCTTTTGTTTCATTATTTTGGAAGTAAACTGGGACTGTATACCTTTTTGTACGACTACAGCGTCCGCTTCATGAAATTGGAATTGACTACCGGAGTATCATCTTCCACAGATGACTATTTCGAAATCCGGAAACAGATTGAATTTGCCAAAATGCAGGTTTTGAAGAATTATCCTTATATGCAGCAGTTTCTTGACCGCTGCGCCACAGAGAACGTCAGTGAAGCGCTCATGGCGATCGAGAAACAGCGCAGCGTCATACAAGATGTGTACGCGGTTTTGAAGAATCAGACCAATCGTGCTCTTTTTGCGGACAGCGTCTCTTTCGAGAAGCTTGACGCCATGCTTGATTATACGATTACCGGTCTGATGTGCACACACTTTCGTGACGATTCCTTCCATCCCGAGATGCTTTACGAGGAGACGGTATCGTATCTCAACATGTTAAAACAGATTTCATACAAATAATAGAGGGCGGCTGCCCTCTATTTTCTTCATTTGCTCTTATTGACTCTTATCCATTTTCATCCACCCACGCTTTCTTCAGAAGCGCAACCCCCTCTTTAATCTCTTCAAAGGATAACGAGCCGTACCCCAGTATCAGCATCGCCGGTGCATCATTATTCTTTTCAATCCTGAAGTCCTGCATCTTGTATACTTTCACATTAACTCTTTCTGCCATGCGTGCCAGTTCTTCTTCCTGACGTCCCTTTAAATCAGTGAGGAGCACATGCTGCCCTGCATTGCTGCCGGAGATATGAAATACTTTTTCGAAAGGCTTCAGTTCATTCAAAATCAAATCATGTTTATCCCGATACTGTTTGCGCATCTTATTCAGATATCTCTCAAAATACCCATCCTGTATAAACTCATTCAGAATCGTCTGATCCAGTCTCGACACGGTGGACGAATAGAAACTGCATCTTATGCGATACTGCTCCAATAAGGAATACGGAAGTACCATGTAACTGATGCGGATTGCCGGCGCGATCGACTTAGAAAAAGTACCGATATACACTACCTTGCCGTTATGATCCGACGCCTGCAGTGACGGCAGCGGTTTTCCTCTGTACCGGAACTCACTGTCATAATCGTCTTCAATCAGATAGCGTTCCTTTTCTTCCGCCGCCCATTTCAAAAGTTCCATCCTTCTCCCGATCGGCATCGATATTCCCGTTGGATACTGATGGGAAGGCATCACATACGCCACCCGGGCGTCCGTGCGACGCAGACAGTCAACCTTGATGCCATTTTCATCCATGGGAACCAGTGAAACCGGATATGCACAAGAGCGAAAAATCCTATACGCTCTGACATATGTGGGATTCTCCATTGCCACATGGACATGTCTCCCCAATATTTTTTCCAATAAAAGAAGCAGGTAGTCATTCCCTGCTCCGATAATAATCTGTTCCGGTTCGCAATTCACACCTCTGGAACCATGCAGGTAACGACATATCGTTGTTCTTAAACTCAAGTCTCCCTGCTGTTCACCCAGTGAAAACATCTTACTATTGGCATCGACGAGAATATTTTTAGTAATTTTCTTCCATGTCGCATAGGGGAAATGCCGCATATCAATAGTATTCGGAGAAAAATCATATCGAACAGATTCCTGAACCGTATTTCCTGACGGCTCCGGCATTTCACGGCGTGGTATTTTATCTATCACATTAAGTTTTTCATATGCACTGACAAAATATCCTCTCCGTGGTCTTGCCTCCAGATATCCTTCCGAGACAAGCTGGTCATATGCCATGTCTACCGTAGTCCTCGACACCTGCAGATATTCCGCAAGGAAACGCGCAGAAGGAAGTTTCTCGTTCTGCAACAGGTTTCCCGCCCTGATTTCATCTCTGATATACTCATAAATCTGTACATACAGCGTTTTGTTGTTTTCCGGGTGTAGCTGAATATGAATCGGTAATTCTTTCATTTATTCCACGGCTGCCTATACGCTTTCCGGCAGCTCTTTCACACATTCTCTGACTGCCGTTTACTTTCTGGCAGCATTCTTTTCTTTAATCTTCTTCATCAGCATCTCTTTGATGTCTCTTGCCTTATCCTTCATACGCGGGTTCGCCGTCGGAGACTGCAGGATACCTGTAATCAGGCGGCTCGACACATCATACTGCTCAAACCGCATCGCTGTCACGGCTATCAGATAATCCACCGTGGGCTCATCCATACCGCACATCGGGAAGCTTTCCGTCTGCCTTGCCGCAAGGAAACCTTCCAGCGCATTGCGAAGGAATTCATTTTCCTCGTCCTCACACTGCTTCTTCTGCTCCTCATAATCCGGCAGATTCTTGTCAAGATGCTCCGCTTTACCACGCAGAAGCCATGCCGTCTTCAAACAGATATACGCTTTCTCACTGGATCTGGTCTGTTTCACGATCGCATTGGCAAGGGTCAGCTTATAACGCTCCAAAGCTTCATCGTATGTGTAAATTTCCTTTACTTCTTTCTGCGGTTTAAAAGTTGCGGAAATTGTCTTCCTGATATTCTTTGCCTGCGGTGAAGTTACAAATTTAAAAAATCTGCTGAGCGCCGCATAACCGCAGTACGGACATAAAATAATATCGTATTTCAACAAATCAATCTGCTCATAGCGCGGTCTTAAGTCTAAATCGCTGCCTGCCAGCTTCGCTTTACCAATCTTAACCGTCCTTGCCTTAAATTCTTTGTCGCAGATAGGACAGGTAAACGACTTATCAAACAGAAAATCCTGCTCCTGCACAGCTGCCGCCGGTTTACCGCCCGGTCCGGCTTCGTCTTTCTTAGGTGCCTCATACAAATCCATGTTTTCAAGGTTACTCAACCCAAACTGCTCTAACCCCGACAATAATCCTGCCATCGTATATCCTCCCAAATTTTAACTGTCTCAATTGCTGTTCGGTCTGCTCAGTCTTCTGCAGACTCGTTCGCTTGTTCCAGCAGAGCCTGTAAAATGACCTCCAAAGGAACTTATTTTTATTTTCTCACATTTTTACTTTTTCGGCAATACATAAGAACTCTTTAAAGAAACAATTCTGTTAAAAACAAGTACGTCCGGTTTAGAATCCTTACAGTCAACGCAGAAAAATCCTTGTCTGACAAACTGGAAACTGTCATATGCCTTGGCGTCCTTTACCGAAGGCTCTATATAGCACTCCTTCATCACTGTCAATGAATCAGGGTTCAGGTTCAGACTTCCGTCCTCATTGTAGACACCCTTCTCCTCGTCTATGATATTCTCATAGAGTCTGACTTCCGCCTTGACTGCCTCCGCCGCCGATACCCAATGTATGGTTCCCTTTACTTTACGGCCATCCGGACTGTTTCCTCCTTTGGAAGCCGGGTCATAAGTACAATGTACTACACTCACTCTGCCGTCTTCATCTTTCTCATAGCTTACGCACTTCACGAAATAAGCGCCCATCAGGCGTACTTCATTGTCCGGGAACAACCGGAAATACTTTTTCGGCGGTTCTTCCATAAAGTCTTCCCTATCGATATACAGTTCCCTTGAGAACGGAACTTTTCTTGAACCCAAAGCTTCATTTTCCGGATTATTGACAATCTCTAACCACTCGGTCTGTCCCTCCGGATAATTATCAATCACCAATCTAACCGGATCAAGCGCCGCCATAACCCGGGGCCGTTTCATCTTAAGGTCTTCTCTGATACAGTATTCCAGCATAGAATATTCCGCTGAAGAATTTGCCTTAGACACACCGCATAAATCCACAAATAATCTGATTGACTCCGGTGTAAAACCTCTTCTTCTGAGCGCGGCAATCGATACCAGACGCGGGTCATCCCAGCCGTCCACAATGCCTTCTTCCACTAATTTCTTAATGTATCTCTTTCCGGTGACTACATTAGTCAAGTACATTTTTGCAAATTCTATCTGCTTGGGCGGATGCGGATATTCAAGTTCCTCTACTACCCAGTTGTACAACGGTCTGTGATCCTCGAATTCCAATGTACAGATAGAATGCGTAATACCTTCAATGGCGTCTTCTATGGGATGCGCGTAGTCATACATTGGATAGATACACCACTTATCGCCTGTATTCTGGTGGGATAAATGTGCCACACGATACAATATAGGATCACGCATATTAATATTCGGCGATGCCATATCTATTTTGGCACGCAGTGTTTTCTCTCCGTCAGCATATTTGCCGTCCTTCATCTCCTCAAACAGCCGCAGATTCTCTTCCACGCTTCTGTCTCGGTTCGGATCGTTCTTGCCCGGTTCAGTCAACGTACCGCGGTACTCTCTCATCTGCTCCGCAGAAAGATCCGACACATATGCCTTCCCTTTCTTGATCAGCTTTACCGCGCCCTCATACATCTGCTCGAAATAATCGGAAGCAAAGAATAGTCTGTCTTCAAAATCTGCTCCCAGCCATTTCACATCCGCTTTGATCGACTCTACAAACTCACTTTTCTCCTTTGTAGGATTCGTGTCGTCAAAACGCAGATTAAATTTACCGCCATACTGATTCGCCAGCCCTGAATTGAGCAGGATGCTCTTCGCATGCCCGATATGCAGATAGCCGTTTGGCTCCGGGGGGAATCTGGTATTCACAGTGTCATAAACTCCCTCCGCTAAATCCTTGTCAATAATCTGCTCGATGAAATTTCTGGATACTACTTCTTTTTCTGCTTCTTCTGTCAAAGTCTTATCATTTTCGCTCATAGATACTCCCTGAGAGGCTGCCTTTTTCATCTGTCTGTGCAATTATCCGTTAAGATAAATCCGGCAGCGCCCTGATTCATTTACTATATTTCCCCCAAAAAAAGTATTCCGCCATAGATTTTACCACATATGCGCAGAAAAATCCATATGAGTATTGATTTTCATCCGAAATATGATAATATAGTATAGAACATATGTTTTGTTTTCGTTGTTCGGAAAGAGAGACACGTTATCTATGATGGAACAACTATCACTTTTTACACAGGAAACGGACTTAAACGCTCCTCTTGCCAGCCGTCTGAGACCGCAGACACTTGATGACTATATTGGTCAAGAACATCTGGTCGGACCGGGCAGGATGCTCCGTCAGATGCTTCAGACGGACAGAATCTCATCCATGATTTTCTGGGGACCTCCCGGCGTCGGAAAAACGACGCTTGCACGCATTATTGCAAATATGACGCATTCGTCATTTGTAGATTTCAGCGCTGTGACAAGCGGTATTAAGGAAATCAAAGACGTCATGAAACAAGCGGAAAGCGACCGCTTGTCAGGACTTAAGACAATGGTCTTCGTAGACGAGATTCACCGCTTTAACAAAGCACAGCAGGACGCTTTTCTCCCTTATGTCGAGAAAGGAAGTATTATTTTAATCGGTGCGACCACGGAGAATCCTTCCTTTGAGATTAATTCCGCTCTCTTGTCACGGTGCAAAGTATTTGTTCTGCATCCTTTGACTGTAACGGATTTGTGTCATCTGCTTCATCATGCCCTGACAGACAAACGCGGACTCGGAAACACGACTATTCATATAGAAGAAAGACTGGTAAATGCCATCGCCGCTTTCGCAAACGGAGATGCCAGAACCGCGCTGAACACATTGGATATGGCAGTTCTTAACGGTGAAATGCAGCCGGACGGCTCTATTATCGTCAAAGAAGAAATTCTGGAACAGTGTACCGGCAGTAAAATGCTTCTCTACGACCGGAACGGCGAAGAGCACTACAACTTAATCTCAGCCCTGCACAAATCTATGCGCAACAGCGACCCCGATGCCGCTATCTACTGGCTTGCCCGTATGCTGGAAGCCGGAGAAGACCCGCTCTATGTCGCAAGGCGGCTGGTACGGTTTGCCAGTGAAGATATCGGGATGGCTGACTCTCAGGCACTCCAAATCGCAGTATCCGCCTATCAGGCATGTCATTTCAACGGCATGCCCGAGTGTGACGTGAATTTGACTCATGCGGTCGTCTATCTGTCCATGGCGCCGAAATCCAACGCACTGTATGTCGGATACGGAAGAGCCAAAGAGGATGCCAAGCGGATGCTGGCAGAACCGGTTCCGCTGCAAATCAGAAACGGAGTCACGGAACTGATGCAAAGCCTGCATTACGGGGAAGGTTATCAGTATGCCCACGACACCGACGAAAAGCTTACCGCAATGACCTGTCTGCCGGATTCTCTGAAAGACAGAACGTACTATCAGCCGGGTCGTCAAGGCAATGAAGCTGCCGTCAGCAAGCGCTTGGAACAAGTGAAAGCATTCCGCAGGGATGCGCAGCACTCATGAGCTCGTAGTTGAACTACGCTCAGTTTTTACCACTGTCCCGTCCTGCGCACCCCTGCCGCTATCTCGTTCATCTGCTGCAACGTGTAAAGCGGTATCCTATATATCGTGCGATTGCTTGTAAGATAAACCGTTCCATCGCTGCTGTCATACCCTAAGAACCCATGCAGATGCGCCAAAAGATCACCCTCATTCCGCGCCAAGAGATAAGCGTCTATATTCCCATACATAATTGCATAGTCGTCGCCTTCCGTGTAACGATACCCTCGCATGACGTCGTCCAGACCATTGTACTTCTCCGGATTCATATGATAACTGTCTGAAGTGCAAAACTGCTGTGACTGCTGATCGTCTCCTACATCCAGCCGCATAATCCTTCCGTCCATATATACAATATACAAATGTCTTGTCAATTCTCCCTCGTCAAAGAACATCGTCTCAATATACCCCGTATTGAGGTACTCTTCTTGTCCGGAAGCACTGTCTCCGCCATAAGTGAAGAACACTTCTCCGTCTTCCATATCACAGAATCGAAGAACACCTTCTTCCTTATCCGCTGTTACAAAATATGTCTGGTCATCCGAGACTGCAATCACATCGTTATATCCAATCTGCTCCTTCGGCTTTATCTTGTATGCATAATCCATAGCGGAAAGATCATAACCATAAATTGTTTCGCCATCCCGCCAGAAGAAGCATTGCCGTTCCTCTTTGGAAACATTTCTGTGTTCTGCGCCGGAATCGATATAGTGAAATGTACCGTTTATTTCCAACGGAATTTTATCCAATATGGTTCCCTGCTCCGGTTCCAGTACAATGATATGCTCGTCCGTGAGCAGCGCCAACGCCTCTTGACTATTATAGTCAAAGAAGGTCATCGCATTGTAAAAGGAACCATCCTCATAGTTCCAGAGTACTTCGCTGCTATCCGTGTCAAACATCTCCATCGCCGCCGTGTAACTGTCATTATAGTAAGACACCGCCATGTATCTGCCGTCCATACTGTATACGGCATCTATGTAGTTATGTTCTCCCTGATGCACTTCTTCCAGTCCCTGCCCTTTCGCCGTCCGATATAATGTCATACGGCGGCTGTTATAGGGAAGCGTCACACAATATCCATCGCCGATGGCAAATTCCATCACATTGGAGGACGTACATGCCGGAAACAGCGTTCCTATCATGTCTTCCCGAATCTGCATATTCAGATAATGCCACACTCCATCTCTTGTAAAGGCAATAAAGTTATCGCTCCCGCTATAATTGCCCAGCTTAACAACCTCCACTCCAAAGGAAAAAGCATCTACATAACTGCCGTCTCTCTTGTCCAGTGCAATTACGTCACTGTAACCGGAACAAAGCAGATAATTACTTCCTTCCATATGGGCGTATGAAGTCTCGTACAGCCAGCCGCCTTGACGCTCATAAGTCCACACCGGAATACCGCCTCCGTTAATGTCAAAAGCCTGCAGACGACCCTCCATGCCAAGAGACGCCCGTGTAGTTTCAAGCTTTTCACTATGATTACTGATTATATAAAGCCTCTCCCCGTCAAAACGCAGGGACTCCACATATTCATATGCAATCTCGTAGCTATTAAGGCATTCTCCGTCCGTATCGTAAACCGCAACGACTCTCCGCTCTTCCTCCGACGCATAAGTAGGCGCAAGGCTCACCGCCCAATATCGGTTATCCTCACTCACCGCACATGCAAATGCCACAGAGGCAGACATCCCGTCTTCCTCCCACTGTCCTACATAAAGAAGACTTCCGTCGTTACAATCAACAGCCTGATAACCGTTTTTTGACAAGACAATCGCCTGTCCGATCTCCTGCAGAACAATGATGCCCACATAATCCTCGCAGGCAATCCTGTAAGCCGGGACCGCCTCGCCCTGCGACAGATGATATAATACCACTTCATCGTTCACGGGCACGAACAGACAGTCTTCTCCCAGAAAAGCGATTCTATTTGTCATATCGCTTAAGTAATATGATGCATGAATTTCGATCCGCACATTACTGTCATCCGGCTGCCACACAACAATCTGTCCCGAAGCATCAACCGTAGCAATCCTGCTGCCTTCAGGCGACAATTTCATGACTCTGACTGCGGTGTCCGCCTCCAGAATACGGTCCGGTAGAATCTGCTGCCCGTTCTCATACAGGTAGAGACTGTCTGCCAGCGCATACACAGTCTCCGCCGGATAATCCATATCCGCTTCTGCCACACCGCATTCAGACAGATCCAGTATGGCATCCTGCGCCGTGGCAACAGCTTTCATTCGATCGCCTTCTTCCAAATATCCCGTTGCTTCTCTTGCTCTGGAAATTGCCGTATTTCTCTTCGCTTCCTGATACTGTTTCTCAATCTCTTCCGATTGCTTCACAATCTCCTCTGACTGTTTCACAATCTCTTCTGACTGCATCTTAATCTGTGTGTTCTGGTGCTTAATCTGCAGCGCCATTGTCGTGCTGATGATACCGAACAACAGGCATACCGTGCTGATCGACATAGCCGCCGCAAGTATTTTACGCGTTCTTTGCTCCTTATGCCGTTGCTTTAAGTCGTCATAGCTGCAGTCAAACATCGGCGCAACGAGACGCAGGAGCTCACTCTTTATTTTCCTGCGGATTTCTCCCCGTTTCATTCCACGCACATCCGCTGCCAGAGGTTCCACCGGAATCTTAACTTTCAAGATGCTGCCGTCCGGCTGCTTCTCCTCCGCTTCCCGGTAAAGCAGTTCTTCCGGAAAAGAAGTATCCGGTTCTCCTTCAGCCAATACCGCCAGCACATGCTCTCTGTCGTGCATCTCAATAAAAGTCTCTATCTCTTTGCGACACCACATTGACTCCGGAAGTCGTGGGGAACATATGACAATCAGATATTCTGAATTTTGCAGCGCTTCCGTAATCGGATCCGCCAGATTTGTCGCCAGCGGAAGTTCTTCTTTATCCCGAAACACCCTTTGGATTCTTGTTTTGACTTCTTTAGTCAATTCTTCAGACTGCTGTTCTCCCGCTTCAGGCTGCCGCATTTCACGAATTTTATTCCGCACCACACCTCTTGGCAGTTTAAAGCTTTCTAATTGTTTGTGCAGCGTCTCCGCCACAAAGCTGTCCAGTTCCGAGTGCCTATAGCTGATAAACGCATCATACTTTACTCCGTCTTTTGCCATGCTTCCTCTCCATGACCCACTACATCCGCTTTATCATAGGTCTTATAAAAAATATCTCTTTCCACCACGTAAATATCATGTTTATCGTCACATCGCACAGCAAGAAAATCTCCTTCAGTGCCCAGCATATATTTCTCTGAATCCCATGCGGTAAATATCTTGACTCTTTCAGTCAGTTCCTTTGCGTGTATATGTGTACCGCCGCTGGAAATACATATTTTGGCATAATCCGCCAACTGCAGGACTTCTCCTGTCTTACGGTTATGAACGGTCGGCTCATATGCGGTATTACACTGTGTTCGTATCTCATCCGTGCAATACGGCTTATCCGTCACGACATAACTCTTCTTAAACTTCTCCCTTCGATTCGGGTAGACCTCCCCTTTAACCCCAATCATAATTATCAAGTCATCATCCACCGTCATATCCACATCACCCTCCAATGTTCTGATGGTGATAGGCGTCCCTATAGGCAGAACCGAGGTTGCCTCCACGTAGGCGAGCGGCACTTGCTTTTTTACATAAGTCTGCATATCGTATGTATCAATTTCATACTCTTTGGCATAAATAATCTGGCAGTAATCGAAATAGTTGTTCAGCCGTTGACTGAAAAAAGCCTCGGAATGTAATGTCGGATAAGCATTCTCATACAGCGTCTTGCTGATAAATCCTCCCGCCTTCTCCCGATGTCCGCCGCCGGAACCGACTCCGTCAGCCAGAAACGACGCGAGTTCGTTCGCCTGCACTTCTTTGATACAGCTTCTGACCGAGAACTTGTAGCCATCCTCAGACTCATTGTATACCACGCAGCTATCCACCTCCGCCACCTGAATAAGAAAATCACTGATCAGACCCAGAATATTGGGATCGCATGGTTTTGACTTGATAATGGCATATCTGTAATCATCATTGTAAATATGCCGGATCATTGCCACACCCGCAATTTCCATCTCCTGTAACGACAGATTCGAATTACGGAAAAGCGTAACCAGCGTTTTTTCACACGGAATCATATCCCGCATATCCATATCGAGCGGATTATAAATCTCAGAAAACTGGTTCGTATCCGTATACAAACCGTAATACAAAGCCGTTCCGACTCTCTTATCATCTACTGTATATCCGTCCTCCCGCAGCATATGCCAGACAAGCGTCGAACAGCTTCCCAGATGAGGATTGATTTCCGTCTTCTGCACATCCTGAATCTCCTCCTGATGATGGTCTATAATCGCCACATCCTCCGCCGGAAGATATGTCACATTGCCTGCTTTGTACTGGCAGTCCACGGTAATCAGGAGTCCCTGTATCATCCCCGTCGTTCTCTCTTCCATGTACTTTCGGATATCGCCGATATATGTAATGGGAATCTGTAATTTCTCTACCATCAACAACAGATTCGGTTTCTGTATACGGTTCCTGCCTGCATAGACAAGCTGCGCCTTTTTCCCAAGACTTGTAAAATAGCTGTACAACGCAAATCCAGAAGCAATGGCGTCCGCATCCGGGTTGTCATGACATTGAATGGTCACGGATTTATAGTTTTGTAATTCGGATAATTTCATCGTTTTGTTCCTTTTCCCCTTTTATGATCCTTCTGCTTTGTTATTTACCGTCTTCTTTCTCCCTCGTCAAACGAGCCGGCACGCCGCCTCGCTTAATACCGAATTTCTCCCGCATGGCAAGCAATGCGTCTATCTGCTCGTCCGTAAGCCGGTTCTGTCTGCCCAATATTTTCTCTGTAATCAACAGGATATTCGCATAATACTCCATGGATTCCAGTCTGTAATATGCCTCGTAAATGTCTTCCGCCCAGGTCACCGCACCGTGATTGGCAAGAAGGATACCGTTATGTGTATGGCAATACGGCGCAATCACTTCCGGCACCTGTCTGCTTCCTAACTCCGCATAAGGTGCGATCGGCACGTCTCCTAATGTAATAATCGCCTCCGCCAATACCGGCGTATCAAGCGGGATACCCGCTATCGCGAAACAGGTGCAGATTGGCGGGTGCGCATGGCAGACCGCCTTGATATCTTCGTTTTCCCGATAGGCGCGTAAGTGCATTTTCAGTTCGGAGGAAGCTTTATAGGTTCCCTCCATTACATTGCCGTCCAAGTCAACTTTGACGAGCATTTTCTTCTTCATATAACCTTTGGATACACCTGTAGGCGTTGCCCAGACTTCATTGTCCCCGGTTCTGACCGAAATATTGCCGTCGTTTGCTGCCACAAATCCCCTTGTATACATGCGCTGTCCGACGTCGATAATTGCTTTCTTTGCTTGTTTTTCCGTAATATATTCCATATGTGCCCGTTCCTTTGCTCCTTGTATTACAGTTGCGCTTTCTTAGCAAAAATCTCTCTCAGCGATTCTGTATATGGTTCTCTTGCGATGCCGTACTCCGTCACGATGCCTGCGATCAGATCATGATCTGTCACGTCAAACGCCGGATTGAAAACCTTCACCCCTGCCGGCGCCATCGGTTTCTCGTACCACATATCCGTCACCTCATGCGCCGGCCGCTGCTCAATCGTGATATCCTCCCCGGTTGGCGTATTCATGTCGATGGTAGAGGTGGGCGCGCAGATATAGACCGGCACATTGTAGCGTTTCGCTACCGTCGCCACCACAGACGTACCTATCTTATTGGCGGTATCACCGTTCGCCGCTACCCGGTCGCAGCCTACAAACACGGCGTTAACCCATCCGTTCCTCATAACCGTGGCAGACATATTATCACAGATCAGCGTTACATCTACCCCCGAAGAATGCAATTCATAAGAAGTCAGTCTCGCTCCCTGTAATAGAGGTCTTGTCTCGTCGGCAAACACGCGGAAATGATAGCCCCGCTCCTGTCCCAGATAAATCGGCGCCGTAGCGGTTCCGTATTTGCATGTGGCAAGCTGCCCTGCGTTACAGTGTGTCAGAATCCCGTCTCCCGGTTTGACAAGCGTCAGTCCGTACTCCCCGATCGCCTTGCACACCTGTATGTCCTCTTCCTTCATTACGATCGACTCTTCTCTTAGTCTACGCTTAATTTCGGACACCGGCATGTCTCTATTTGCGATACATACCTGCTCCATCCTGTTTAGCGCCCATGACAAATTGACTGCCGTAGGTCTGGCTGAGTTTAAGTAGTCTTTCTGTCTGCAAAATTCTTTGTAAAAGACATCATAGTCCTCAGTCTGAATCCCTTTTGCCAGCAGATATATGCCGAACGCTGCCGCCACACCGATTGCCGGCGCGCCGCGCACCTTTAACAAATAGATGGCGTCCCAGATCTCCTCTCCGGAATGCAGACTGATCAATTCCGCTTTGCCCGGAAGCTTTGTCTGGTCCAGAATCACCAGCGCACTGTTCTCATCGTCAAGCGCTACCGTCTCGTACTCCATGATATTTTTTTCTTCTCTTATGCCGTCCATCTTAATCCTCCATTCTTACTCAACCTGCGAATTTGAGCGGCGCCAAAGCGCTTTTACCCCAAATTAGCGTCTGAACTTGTTCAGACAGTGAAACAATCTTCCGCATATGGTTTTTCACACGCTCCTGTTTCTTTCTACAACATCAGATAATACGTCACCGGAAACAATTTCTCCAATACCGTAAAAACCGGTAAATATGTCGCCAGTCTGACAAATACCGGCGCGCACACAAGACTGCCCAACGACAGAATCGGAATTGCCGCTGCGACAGACTCCTGCCTTTTCAGAAAAATACCGAGTATACTACAATATGCCACCACAATACACTGGTAAATAAGCAGACGGCCAATCTGCGCGCCCCACATACCTGCACTCCATACCGAAATGATACTGCGGTACGAAGCCTCTGCACCGCCATAACGGATTCCGTCGGATATCCATAGACAAATCAAAACCGCAAAAGAAACAAAAACAGTCGGCAGCCATATATCGACTATATAGGTCAATACATTCGGCGCTATCCGCAGAAATCTTTTTTCTCTTCTGTCCGTGTCATATTCTAACATACCGCACATACCGCTAATAAAAATAATTACCGCAAACACCCCTTTTACAGGGAAGACAGAACTGTCAGATATAACATTCGTGTCGGGAGCATATTGACTATCCGGGTCGTCACTCATATACCGGAATCCGAACGTGCTGCCGTCCACCAGATGACTCTCGTACGCCTGTATTGCAAAATCTACGATTTCCTGAGATATCTCATTCATCTTTCCGTGTTCTTTCTCTTGGGCATTGCCCTCCGCCGCCGTCCGCGCACACGTCCTCATATAATCCTCATAAGACTGCTCCGAATACAATTTAAAAATCGCTCCGCTGATACGCTCTTTCGCCATTCCGGTAATACTGCTCGTTGCTGTCTCATAGACAGTAATACTCTCTGCCCAGTCACGCTCCATCACCCGCCTTGCAACATCCGCCGCAATCACAAAACCGCAGTCCACTTCCGATTTCATCACACGCCGTTCTACTTCAAATTCGTCCTCACAAAACGTAAACCGCAGCACACTCTCCTCTTCCAGACCATGTAACGCTTCGGTAATCTGTCCGCTCCAGGTTCCTTCTTCCACGCAGACTGCCACTGCCGCGCCGTTCTGCTCCCCCAATTCCATTATATTAACCGCATAACCGAGTATCGGAATAAGCGCCAGCAATCCTATGTACGCCGGCTGTCTCCATAGCCTCTTTACCAGAAGGATGAACCATATATAAATTTGCCTGAATTTTTCCCTTTTCCTTTTCCTCATAATACGCCCTAATCCCGCCTTCTAAGCAGATATGCCGTCACTGCAAACATCGCTGTATACCCGCACATTCCGATCGTACACTGCTTGTAAATATCTGCATGATATCCGGTCAGTACGCCTCCTGCCGCCCGGATCAGATACGATGTTGGCAGTATCTCGCCTACTGCCTGCACTGCTCCCGGCAGAAATACGGATGGAATAAATCCGCCGGACAGATAAATCATAATCACGGAAAGCAGGAATATAAGCAACACCGCACCGGTTCTTCCGCCGGACAGACTGTATATAAAATATGAAAAAGCAGAAACTGTCGTCACAATCAACATGACCATTCCTATCTTAACACCGACATGGAATCCGCTCCCGCCGGATATCATTGCCGACACTGCTTTTGCCGCTTCCGGGAAAAGAACTCCCGCAATCTTTAGCACTATCCAGGTAATGCCGCAAAACAGCCCCATACACACAAATCCGCAAAACCACTTACAAAAACACTGCCACGCTTCTCCCGTTCCCTGCCGCACAAGCTGCTTCCTAAAAGCAGTTGGTTCCTGCTGCATAACAGGGTATACCGCCATCCCGCTCAATAGCAGAAACAGAATGACCGCCGATGCCACATAGAATTGTATGATGCTCATCCTGCCGGTAGCAGATACCGTTTTCTCCTCGTAGACCGCCAGTCTGTCAAGCGCAAATGCAAGATTATAACTGTCTATCTCTCCCTGCATCACTGACAGCATGTCCGTCATATCATATGCCGCCGCCGTGTCATACGCACCATAAATCTGCGCTTGTGCCACGCGCAAAAGTCCCGCCCCGGATTCGGTTAATTCCCGCAAAAGCAGTGTTTCCAATCCTGCGTTTCCCGGAAAATATACCTCTACGAACGGGTTTACTCCGTTCATAATTCCCTCCACAAGCTGTTCGGGCAGTACAATCAACGCGGCTATTTCTCCGCTCTGCAGCGACTGAAATCCTTCCTCTTCCTGCAATTGTACAAAGTGACATATCTTGGACGCGCTCTCAAGATTCTCCACATAACTGAGCGCCATTTTTGTCATCACATTCTCTTCTCTCACGACAACTCCGATGTTTGCCTGAACTGCCAGCGGCGCCTTTTCCATACCTTTTGCACCACAAAAAGCAATCGTGCCTATGAGAACCATAAGCATGATTGCCTGTAATAACATTCGTGGAAACATTCCTAACATCTTTTTGATTTCTATACACAGATATCGCATTTTCTGTTTCATAGAACTTACGCCTTCCGGTCGGGTTCCCCCGCATTCATATCCGTATACATATCAAGCAGTCCTACCGTTTCCGATGCCGGTCTGCCATACATATTGCAGCATTTGTGAGAAACCGTTTTACTCTGCTTTTCCTCTTCGTCAAATGTGATACTCATACGATATACGCCCTGTGCAGACTCCGCATCCAGATGTTTCATGATTTCTTCAATCATAGCCTCTTGCCCTGTATCACTCATTATAAGAACAAACTCCTTCTTTATGTCGTTTAACTATATCATTACCACAATGCATCCAGCAAGCTGCCGTATTCGTCATCGAGATCGTAAATAATTTCTTCCCAATCAGAGAATGACATTTCAAAAAACGCTGTCTTGGCTTCTACCGACGGCTTAATCTTATCCGTTATCGGCTCTATCATAATATCACCGCTGATGCGGAACAATTCTTCATCATCCATCGTAAACGCCAGTTTCTGAAGTTCCAAGTTTGCGCTCTCGCCCTTCACAATATCGTCCCAGCCGCCTTTAAAGGTAAACTCAAGATCATCAATATCATCTTTCATGGAAAAAGTCATTTCGAACTCATCATTCACGGCGTCACAGTTCATCACATATTTGATCTTCGCTTCATCATAATCATCCGAATATTTGGCATCCACAGTTACCTGATGTTCATCTTCCGTTGTATTTTGTACAATCTGGCAAATAATTTCCCTTGTCTCGCCATCCACGCCATCCACACTGATCTTGCCCTGCACCTTATCAATACTTCTGTCCTCTCCCAAGAAAAACAATTCCCCGGAAACAGACGCCTCGGAATCCAGCATCTTAACCGGCTCCTCTATCATAATGCTCTCGATACGATTCTTAGATGAGATTTCAAACAACAGGCTCAAGTCGGAAGTTACCCAGTTATCGTAGTAACTCAAGGCGCTCATACTATCGGTCATTTCATATATTTCACTGTACTCTTTCATATAATTCTTGACCAGCCGATTGATTTCCTGCTTCGGAAACGTCACGCGGTACAGACCTTTTTCCACTTTCTCGATCGTCATCGCCTCCCTGCAGGCGTCAATATCTCTTGCCGTCTGCTCGAACGCCGTACTGAAACTTTTCCAATCCCTTATGGAACTTGCCTTATTCTCTATGGAAAACAGATCGATTGAAAATTCTTCCGCGTCGCTCTGCTCAGAATATTCCGCCAGAATAGAATTATTAAACTGACTTACGACATTTTCATTCTCAATATACATATCTTCCATAAACAGTTCCGGTATAGAAAAACAAAATACTTCGTCATTGGCATATATATTTAAATGTCCGAATTCATAATTGATCATGCTGAGACTGGTTTCCGCATTCAGTTCTTTCGCCTTCATATCCTTGTAAAAATCAGTATCAAGTCCCAGCGTCACAGTGCCCATCATCGGCATATCCATAGAAAAATCCAACGATGTATCAACATGACAGCCGTCTTCCTGCATCATTCGCAGCATATCATCGCCACCGATTTTCTCTGCCAGAGGATTTCTGGTCTGTGTAATCTCTCTGCCGATATTCTGAAAACCTTTGCTGATTTTATAAACCGGCGTACTCCTGAAATAAATCAGTCCGCCTACTATCGCGACGATAAACACGACGCAGACACATGCGATTGCAATCACGATCTTAGCCGCATTTTTCTTCTCTTTGGGATGATACGGATTATATTGTGGCTGCTGTCCGTATGGATTGCTCTGCTGCTCATATGGATTATATTGTGGTTGTTGTCCGTACGGGTTGTTCTGCGGCTGCTCATAGGGATTCCTTTGTGGCTGCTGCCCGTATAAGTCGTTTGACTGTTCGTACTGACTATTTGCCTGTCTCTCATTCAAATTGTTATCGTCCGGCTGCATAGATGCGCTTTCCGCTGCCGGCATACCGGGAATCGGTATTTCCTGCGGTATGTAATTTCCCATATTATTCTGATTATTTCCGTCCATCTGTCCCCTCATTCTTTCTTCTCACACTGTTCTTCCGCTTGTACTTCACTGCTTCTCAAAACTTACTGACCAACGCCGCGCCGCGAAGCTCCCGGTCAATCTGTTCCAGCCGGCCTTCTTTCATAACAAACACCTTGCTGCACATTTCAAGTTCGCTCTCCTCATGGGTCGTGATGACCACCGTGCCCTTACGCTCCAAATAAACCTGCAGATATCTGCGTATATCTTCCTTACAGACCAAATCCAAAGCCGCGCTCGGTTCATCCATCAGCAGCACCGGTGGCATTCCCGCCATCGCAATACCGATACTCACCCGCTTCTTCATGCCGCCGGAAAGCTTACTCACCTGCCTGTCGCTAAATTCATGAACCCCCAATAAATTCAAAAATCCATGCGATAGTTCCTGCTGAAGTTTCTTTTTGTCCGGATACCATAAGCGCAGATTGTCATAAACCGTCAGTTCCGGAATCAGTGGGTTTTCTTGCGGAACATAACCGGTCATTGTGCGGATAATATCCATATCTGCATGCATTCTTCCGCCCAAACTGCCCCATGCTGTTTTACCGTAATAGAGCACTTCTCCTGATTTCGGCTTTAACGTACCTGCCAAAACTGACAATAGTGTCGATTTTCCACATCCGTTCGCACCGACGATTGCAACACATTCGCCTCTTAATGCCGTAAAAGAAGCTCCTTTCAGAATCTTCTTTCTTCCGTATGAACTTGTAATATCTGTCACTGTAATCATATGCTCCATGTTTCTATAGTAACATAGATTTGAACAAAAGAAAACGCCCAAACAAAAATGCCGGGCGTTTCCCTATATTCTTCACCTCATTCGAGTCTGCGAAGCAGATCTCGCAATCAAGCTTGCTTGATCTGTTACTTTGCTGCCGCAATCTCAGCCTTAAGCGCTGCTGTCAGCTTCGGAACAATCTTGTTCAGATCGCCAACGACGCCGTAGTCAGCAACATCAAAGATCGGAGCGTCAGCATCTTTATTGATGGCAACAATAATATCTGATTCTTCCATACCTGCCACGTGCTGAATCGCACCGGAGATACCAATTGCAAAATATACGTTAGGACGAACAGTTTTACCTGTCTGGCCAACCTGCAAATCCTTCGGTTTCCAGCCGGAATCAACAACTGCACGAGAGCAGCTTACCGTACCGCCGAGAACCTCTGCCAGCTCTTCGAGAATCTTGAAATTCTCCGGACTTCCTACGCCACGTCCGCCGGATACAAGAATCTTAGCATCCATGATATCTACCGTCTCCGTAACGGCTTTTACGATATCGAGAATCTCAACATACTTATTGTCCGGTGTAAAGCCCGGATTATACTCTTCTACTACTGCTTTTGCACCCTTGATCGGATCAATCTTCTGCATAACGCCTGCACGAACGGTAGCCATCTGAGGACGGTTGTAAGGACATGCGATTGTTGCGATTGTGTTACCGCCGAATGCCGGACGTGTCATGAGGAGCTGGTTATGTAACTGCTCCTGTCCCGGAACTGCCTGTAACGGGAAATCGCCGATTTCCAATACGGTACAGTCTGCTGTCAAACCGGTTGCAACTCTTGCAGATACTCTCGGGCCTAAATCTCTACCAATTGCAGTAGCGCCTACCAGCATAATCTCCGGTTTGTATTGATTGATCACAGAAGCAAGCGCATGTGCGTAAGGCTCTGTTCTGTAATCTTTCAGTTCAGGATCATCCACTACGATAACTTTATCTGCACCATACTCAGCAAGCTGATCTGCCAGTCCCTTAACACCGGAACCTACCAGAACAGCCGTTACTTCAGTATTTAAATCTTTAGCGAGGTCTTTTGCTTTGCCAAGTAACTCGAATGCAATACTGCTGATTTCATTATCTACCTGCTGCGCAAAGACATATACTCCCTTGTATTCTTCTAAATTCATTGTTTACCTCTTTCTGCGCACTCGATTTACGCGTATTCTCTCAAATTACGTTCAGCCACGCCCATACGCAAAACTGTGCCTTCGGCACTCGCCGCCGCTTCGCAGCCGCTTTTGCTGATGAACGTGCATTCCCTCAGACCATTATCTGTCTGCAAAATTCGTGCGAGCACGATTTGCCCGGCAGATTCGGTCTGGCTGAACTGTTAGATCACATGTTTTACTTTTAACTTGTCAACAATGTAGCTTACGGATTCATCAGGATCAAGAGTAACCTTCTCGCCTGCGCCTTTTCTTACCTTATCGGAAGCCTTGGCAATCTTTGTCGGTGAACCCTTCAGACCTAAGTTTGCATCGTCTACATCCTTCAGGTCTGCTCTGCCCCATACGGTGATCTCCTGCTTATATGCATCAAAGATTCCGCCAGGAGTCATATAGCGGGGCTCATTTAATTCGGAAAGCGCTGTGATCAGACAAGGCATCTTAGCTTTTACTACATGATATCTGTCTTCATACTGACGTTCAACGATTACGCTGTCGCCCTCAATCTTGATATCCTGCGCATAAGAGATTACAGGAATATCCAAATGCTCGGAAATCTGAGGACCTACCTGAGCCGTGTCGCCGTCAATAGCCTGACGTCCTGTAATGATCAAGTCATAGTCAAGATTTCTGATAGCACCTGCCAACGTAGTGGAAGTTGCCCAAGTATCTGCACCACCAAGGACTCTGTCTGTTACGAGAACGCCTTTATCTGCGCCCATAGCCATCGCCTCGCGCAAAACTTCTTCTGCTTTAGGAAGCCCCATCGTCACAACAGTTACTTCCGCACCGTACTGGTCTTTTAATCTGAGTGCTGCTTCCAGACCTGCTTTATCATCCGGGTTCATGATGGTGAGCATAGCGCCTCTGTCAAGTGTTCCGTCAGGATTAAA
>ERZ808051.178-NODE-178-length-83319-cov-17.213810_pt1 | contig 83319 bp, 76 predicted proteins | sample MGYA00380199_ERZ808051 | MGnify/ENA primary metagenome ERZ808051 (study PRJEB31490, sample SAMN06133391) | mouse gut metagenome | isolation source: J11 | host: mice | place: China: Chengdu | collected 2015-05 ... | reverse complement strand
TTGCCCAGACGGTCGATGACACCGGTCATGCGCAGGAAGCTTTCCACCAGGGTGGTCTTGCCGTTGCCGCCATGGCCCAGCAGGCAGATGTTGCGGATATTGTGGGGAGAATAGCTCATAGTTTGTTCCACTCCTTAAACTTTAGTGCCCGGCCCGGCAGACGGCCAAAGCGTCCCGGACGCGCAGCGTCGCTGAAGGTAATTATACAATAAATCCGGCGGTTTGGCAACGGTTATTTGAGGAAAATGACGAATCTTTTTTTAGGGAAGAAAACAGCGTGATTCCATCCTATACATCTGTCCGGCGCTGTGGTAAAATGTATTTGACCGACCTCCACTTCGGTCCAACCGGCAGGCAGAGAGCCGCGGGCGGGAAAGCGCGTTCCCGCCCGGAAGGAACGCCCGCCGCTGTGCCAATGCGCTGGCACTCTAAACATAAAGGAGGCTTTTCTAATGCGCAGATGTTCTGTCCGCGACCTGACCCTGGCCGCCATGGTGGCGGCGCTGTACGCCGTGATGGGCTATTTTGCCAACATCTTCGGCCTGGCCTTCGGCCCGGTGCAATGCCGCTTTGCCGAGGCCCTCACCGTGCTGCCCTTCCTCTTCCCGGCCGCCGGACCGGGGCTGGTGGCGGGCTGCCTGATCACCAACCTGCTCTCCCCCTACGGCCCGCTGGACCCGGTCTTCGGCACCCTGGCCACCGCCATCGCCGCGTACCTCACCATGAAGATGCCGAAGTGGTATCTGGCGGCCCTCCCCCCCGTCCTGGCCAACACCGTCATCCTGTCCGCCATGTGGGCCTGGACCGACGTGGGGGCGCTGAATACCGCCTTCTGGATGGCATACGGCTTCAATGCCGTCACCTTTCTCCCCGGCGAGGCTCTGGCCTGCTGGGTGCTGGGCACGCTGCTGCTCAAAGCGCTGTCCCAGGTCGAGTTTCTGAAGCCCTCCATGCGCGGGGCCGTCCGGCCCCTCTCCTCCTGACCTGAGGCGCCTCCGGGCGGTGGAGCGCCCGGAACCGCCCCCTTGCGGCCCCGCTGTCCCCCTACGCCCCGAACCCTTTCATCAACGCCGTACAGAAAGGAGGGCCCGGCCCATGACCGCCACCATACTGGATCAGTATATCCTTCCCACGCTGGTCCGCTACCGGGACCGCTACCACTGGAGCTGGAATATGGCCATGCGGCTCATCAATATGTACTACGGCACCGACTATACCGAACGGCAGCTGAAAAAGCTCTATCAGCGGAACCAAAAGGCATAAATCAGACCAAGAGGCCCTTCCCGGCTGCAGGGAAGGGCCTCTTGGTCATTACAGCAGCGGCGCGAACAGCCGGAGCAGATCCCGAAAGGTCCGGTGGGGGAGGGAGATGGAGCGGCAGTCCTCCAGCGTGACCATCAGGCTCTTGGTCTGGGTGTCCAGAAAATCCTCCCGGATGGCGTGGACCGACGGCGTCTCATACAGCAGCACGCCGTTCTCAAAGTGGAGGAACATACTGCGGTAGTCCAGATTCACCGTGCCCACGGTGGCGAACCGGTCGTCCACCACAAAATTCTTGGAGTGGATAAACCCCGGCTCGTACTCAAACACCTGCACCCCCGCCTCCAGCAGCTCCTCATAGTGGGAGCGGGTCATCTCAAACACCGTCTTTTTGTCCGGGATATGGGGGGTGATGATGCGCACATCCACCCCGGACTTGGCCGCGGTGGTGAGGGCCATGGTCAGCGAGTAGTCGATCACCAGATAGGGGGTGGTGATATACACATACCGCTTGGCCCGGTTGATGAGGTGGAGGTACACCGTCTGGCCCACCGGCTCATTGTCCCAGGGGCAGTCGTGATAGGGCTGGACATAGCCCGACGCGCCCCCCCGGGCCGGGGCCGGGCGGAAGGGGGTGAAGGGCTCCTCCTCGCTGTGGGTGAAGTCCCACATGGCCAGGAAGGACACCGTCATGGACCACACCGCGTCCCCCTCCAGCCGGATGGCGGAGTCCTTCCAGTGGCCGAACCTGGGCTTGACGTTGATGTACTCGTCCGCCATGTTGATGCCCCCGGTGAAGGCCACCCGGCCGTCGATGATCATATACTTGCGGTGGTCCCGGTTGTTCTGCCGCAGGGAGACCACCGGCACAAACCGGTTGAACACCCGGCAGTGCACCCCCAGCTTCTCCAGGGTGGCGGGATAGTCCCCGGGCAGGGTGGAGATGGAGCCGATGTCGTCATAGATCACCCGGACCTCCACCCCGTCCTTTGCCTTCTCCTTCAGAATGTCCAGCACCGAGTTCCACAGCTTGCCCTCCTCAATGATGAAGTATTCAATGAAGATGTACCGCCGCGCCCCGTGCAGGGCCTCCAGGATGTCGTCGTAGCAGTCGTCCCCCAGGGGGTAGTATTTGGTGTGGGTGTTGCCGTAGACGGGACAGTGGGTGGTCTGCTCCAGATACCGGGTCATACAGGCCGCGTCCTCCCCCAGCAGCTCCCCCAGCGAGGCGGAGCGCCCGCACTCAGCCCCCAGATTCTTTCGGATTTTCCGCTCCATGGTCCGCAGGCGGCGCTGGTTGAAGGCGGACAGGTGGTTGCCGCCCAGCAGCAGGTAGGCCACCGACCCCAGCGGCATCAGGGCCAGCACGATGATGAGCCAGCCCATCTTGTAACCGGGATTGCTGCGGCTGCCCACAATCCACAGGGCCGACAGCACGGACAGGATCAGAAACAGCCATTTGATTCCTCCGAACCGCACGCTGTTCCAAAGCGCCATCACCCCCACCGCGTACAGGGCGATCTGGGCGATGATCAGCACCCCCACAACCCCCATGCGGTGGAACAGCAGCTTTCCGATTTTGCTTTGTACTCTTCTCTTCTGCATGTCGTCTCCTAAAACCGCCGGACCGTTCCGGTCAGCCCTTTCCCTGTCTGGCCTTCAACACCACGTTTTTCTCTCCCAAGGTCTCCCGGAGCTCCGCCAGCAGGGCCTCATGGATGACGCAGCGGGTCTGGCACTTCTTTTTGATATCCGTCAGGTAGATGATGGCGGTGGATTCCCCGGGGAACATATTCATCAGCTTGCCCAGCCAGGTGAGGGACTCCCCGCCGTCCGGGAGCTTGATCCACAGCACCTGATCGTCCCCGGCTCCGTCCGCGGGCTGCTCCCCCGACAGGGGAATCACCCGGTCCACCATGAGCTGGGGCGCTTTCTCGTCCCGGACGGACACCCTGCCCGTCACCACAACGGGCAGGTTCGCCTTCAGGTAGGAGCCGCTCTCCGTCAGCGTCCGGGAGAAGCACAGCAGCTCGATGGTGCCTGTGGCGTCCTCCAGCATGACATAGGCCATCAGCGAATTGTTTTTGGTGGTTTTGGTGCGCACCGACGCCACCACCCCCGCCAGGGTCACCCGCTGTCCGTCCCCATAGGAGGAGGGCCGCCCCTCCTCCCCGCCGCCCGCCGCCGTCACCGCGGCAATGGACACCGCGCCGTATTTCTGGGCCTGCCTGCGGTACTCGTCCATGGGATGGCCGGACAGATACAGCCCGGTGGTCTCCTTCTCCATGGCCATCAGCTCCACTGGGGAGAACTCGGGGATGTCGGGCAGGATGACGGTGGGCACGGAGACGCCCTCCCCGCCCCCGCCGCCGAACAGGTCAAACTGGCCCTCCAGATTCTTTCTGCGGTCCCGGGCGATGGAGTCCACCACCTGCTCGTACACCCTCAGCAGCTGGGAGCGGCGGGCCCCCATGCGGTCGAAGCAGCCGGAGCGGATCAGGCTGTCCAGCACCCGCTTGTTCAGGTCGCAGTCGTACATCCGGGCGCAGAACTCGGCGAAGGAGCGGAAGGGGCCGCCCTTCTCCCGTTCGGCCAGCACGGAGTTGGTGAAGCCCACCCCCACCCCCTTCAGCGCCGCCAGCCCGAAGCGGATGTTGGGGCCGGACACGGTGAAGGCCGCGCCCGACTCGTTGATGTCCGGCGGCAGCAGGGCGATGCCGTTGTCCCTGCACTCGGCGATGTACTCCGCCACCCTTTCCTGAGAGTCCAGCACCGAGGTGAGCAGCGCCGCCATGTACTCCCGGGGATAGTGGTATTTGAACCAGGCCGTCTGGTAGGCCACAATGGCGTAAGCCAGGGAGTGGGACTTGTTGAAGGCGTAGTGGGCGAAGTCGTTGATCTCGCTGTAAATGGACTCCGCCACCGCCGCGGGAATGCCGTTGGCCTCACAGCCGGGGATATTTCGGGCGGGGTCGCCGTGGATGAAGAACTGCCGCTCCCGCTGAACATCCTTCTCCTTTTTCTTGCTCATGGCCCGGCGGACGGTGTCCGCCTGACCCAGGGAGTAGCCCGCCAGCTTGCGGAAGATCTCAATCACCTGCTCCTGGTAGACGATGCAGCCGTAGGTGTTGGACAGAATGGGCTCCAGCATCGGGTGCTTGTAGACCACCAGCTTGGGGTCCTGAGCGCAGGCCAGGAACCTGGGGATGGACTCCATGGGGCCCGGGCGGTACAGGGCGATGATGGCGCAGATATCCTCAATGCTCTTGGGCTTGAGGCCCACGCACACTCCGGTCATGCCCGCCGACTCCATCTGGAACACGCCGGAGGTCCTGCCTTCGGACAGCATCTGATAGACCCCTGTGTCGTCCTCCGAAATGTCCTCCAGCCGGAATTCGGGCCGCTCCTTCCGCACCATTTTGGCCGCGTCATCCAGCACCGTCAGGTTGCGCAGGCTCAGGAAATCCATTTTCAGCAGGCCCAGCTTCTCAATGGTGGTCATGGTGTACTGGGTGACGGGCTGGCCGTCGTTGGTGGCCAGGGGGACGTACTCGTATACCGGCCGCTTGGTGATCACCACGCCCGCGGCGTGGGTGGAGGCGTTGCGGGGCATCCCCTCGATCTTCCGGGCCATGTCCACCAGTTCTCTCACCCGCTGGTCGCCGTTGTACAGGTCGGAGAGGCCCTTGGACAGCACCAGCGCCTTGTCCAGCGTCATTTTCAGGTCAAAGGGCACCTGTTTGGCGATGTTGTCCGTCTCGGCATAGGGGAAGTTGAGCACCCGGCCCACATCCTTGATGGCGGCCTTGGCCTTCATGGTGCCGAAGGTGACGATTTGCACCACGTGGTCCCCGCCGTACTTCCGGGCCACGTAGTCGATGACCTCCTGGCGCCGGCGGGCGCAGAAGTCGATGTCCAGATCGGGCATGGTCACCCGCTCGGGATTGAGGAAGCGTTCAAAAATGAGGCCGTATTTGATGGGGTCCACGCCGGTGATCTGCAGGCAGTAGGCCGCCATGGACCCGGCTCCGGAGCCGCGTCCCGGCCCCACGGGGATGCCGTTTTTCCTGGCGTAGCCGATGAAGTCGGACACGATGAGGAAGTAGTCCACAAACCCCATCTGCCGGATGACCCTCATCTCCATGCGCAGACGGTCCTTCAGCTCCTCGCCGCCGCCCGGGTAGCGCCGCTCAAAACCCCGCCAGCACAGCTTTTCAAAGTAGGCGTCGCCGTCCGGCTCCTCCTCGGGGAGCTTGAACTCGGGCAGGTGGTATTTGCCGAACTCGAACCGCACATTGCACAAATCCGCCACCTTTTGCGTGTTGTCGATGGCCTCCGGGCAGTTGGGGAAGAGCGCGCGCATCTCCTCCTCGCTCTTGACGTAAAACTCCTGGGTTTCAAACCGCATCCGGTCCTGATCCTCCACCAGCTTGCCCGTCTGAATGCACATGAGCACATCCTGCATGGCGGCGTCCTCCCGGGTGAGGTAGTGGCAGTCGTTGGTGGCCACCAGAGGGATGCCGGTCTCCTGATGCAGCCGCAGGATGCCCGCGTTGACCACCTGCTGCTCCGCAATCCCGTGGTCCTGGATTTCCAGGTAATAGCCGTCCTCCCCGAACAGCTCCCGCATCTCCAGGGCGTGGGCCTTCGCCCCCTGGTAGTCGCCGTTGCGCAGGCGGCGGGGGATCTCGCCCCCCAGGCAGGCGGACAGGGCGATAAGGCCCTCATGATGCTCCCGCAGCAGGTCCATGTCGATCCGGGGCCGGATGTAGAACCCCTCGGTGAAGGCCATGGACACCATGTAGCTCAGGTTGCGGTAGCCCTCCTCGTCGCGGCACAGCAGCACCAGGTGCCGGGCGGAGCTGTCCAGCTCGTGGACCCGGTCGAACCGGGTGCGGGGGGCCACGTAGACCTCACAGCCGATGATGGGCTTCACCCCCGCCGCCTCGCAGGCCTGGTAGAACTCGACGGCGCCGTACATCACCCCGTGGTCGGTGATGGCCACGGCGGTCTGGCCCAGGGCCTTCACCCGGTCCACCAGCTGGTTGATCCGGCACGCGCCGTCCAGAAGGGAGTATTCCGTATGCAGATGCAGATGTGTAAAGGCCATTGTGGTCACCTCTGTTTATTCCTCTGTTTTCCAAAGCCGCTCCGGGTTTTTAACCCGCAGTTCCATCCTCCCGCACCTGGGGCAGGCCAGTCCCTCCACTCCACAGAGCTTGAACGGCCCTGTACTGGCCTGCACTTCATACCCATATGCCGCCAGATGGACTGTCCGCATTTCCAAATCACATTCCCGGCACTTCATTTCCCACCGCCTCCTTCTGTCCCTCCGCCAGCTCCGTCAGCTTCCTCATCCGGTGGCTGAACGCCGGCTTGCTTACGGGCGGATCGCACAGCGCCCCCAGCTGGGCCAGGCTCAGCTCGGGATGGTCCGCCCTCAGCCGCGCCGCCTCCCGGAGCTTGTCCGGAAGCCCCTCCAGCCGCCCCGCCGCCCGCAGGCGCTGTATGGCCGCCAGCTGCTCCCGGGCCGCCGCCACCGTCTTGTCCAGATTGGCGCTGTCGCAGTTCACCTGCCGGTTCACCCGGCCCTGGAGGTCCCGCTCCAGCCGGGCGTTCATCACCGCCATGGCAGACACGGGAGCCCCTAAAAACGTCAAAAAGTCCTCGATGTGGTCGGAGTGCTTGAAGTACACCACCCGGCTGCCCTTCCGCTCCGTCTCCTTGGGCTCAAAGCCCACCTCCCGCAGCAGAGCGGGCAGCTCCCGGCCCACGTGGTAGTGGGAGGTGGCCAGCTCCAGATGGTAGCCCTTCATGGGGTCGGTCACCGACCCCCCCGCCAGAAACGCCCCCCGGAGGAAAGCCGTCCGGCAGTGCTCCTCCTCCAGCAGGGCCAGGTTGATGTGGAGGGACACCGCGCCGTCCCACTCCAGATCAAAGGCATGAAAGATGGCCCGGAGCTTGGCGGGGTCCTCCATCAGAAAGATCCCCTTGCCCTCCCCCGGCTCGGGGACCTGGTCAAAGGACAGCTTGAACGCCTTGCGGAACAGCTGGGGAAGCCGCTCCTTCAGCGCTCCGCATTCGGTGACAATCCGGGCCTGGCGGGGGTGAAACACCCCGCAGAACAGCAATATGCCGTAGGCCTCCGCCTGGGCGCAGCATTTGCGGCTGATGGCGGGACGGCACAGCTCCCCCTTCACGTCGGCGGAAAAGGCCACGGTTCCTCCCTCCTTCCTGAAAACGCCGTTTTCCTCCCGGCAAGGCGTGCGGCGCTGTCCGTGCCGGCTGCACCGGCGGGCGGCGGACCGCCTCCGCCCTCCGCCGTCAGAAAACCTTGGTGTCCGCCCGCTGCTCGTACAGCTCCAGCACCGCCTGGGCCACCTTCCCCCCGGAGTGCCGGGCATATCCGCACGACCTGTCCAGCAGGGGCCGGTACACCACCTCGGCGCCCAGCAGCTCCATCTCCCGGCGGTCCACCCGCATGGGCTCCGCGTCCTCGGCGGAGTAGCGCTCCAGCAGCGTCTGCCCGATGGGGTCCGAGTTGCACAGGCACAGCTTGACCAGCCCCGGCCCTCCGTGTTCCAGCAGGGCCGCCACGTGGTCCTGGGCGGTCATGCCCTCCGTCTCTCCGTCCTGGGTCATGATGTTGCAGATGTAGATCTTCAGGGCGGCGCTGTCCGCGATGGCCTCCGCCACACCGTCCACCAGCAGGTTGGGGATGACGCTGGTGTACAGGCTCCCCGGCCCCAGCAGAATCACATCCGCCCGGCGGATGGCGTCCAGCGCGGCGGGGAGGGCGGGGGCGTGCTCCGGCAGGAGGCGCACATGGTGGATGCGGCAGTTCTGGGCCTTTTTGGCGGCAAAAATCTTGGACTCCCCCCGGATGCTGGAGCCGTTGTCGAAGATGGCCTCCAATTGCACATTGGCATTTGTCACGGGAAGAATACGCCCGGTAATCGCCAGCACCTCGCTCATCCGGGCCACCGCCTGATCGAAGGAGTCGGAGATGCCGTCCAGCGCCGCCAGCAGCAGGTTTCCAAACGCCTGCCCCGCCAGCCGCCCGTCGGGAAAACGGTAGGCCAGCAGCCGCTGCATCAGGGATTCGGTATCCGCCAGGGCCTCCATGCAGCTGCGGACGTCCCCCGGCGGGGGCATTCCCAGGTCCTCCCGGAGCACCCCGGAGCCGCCGCCGTCGTCCGCCACGGTGACGATGGCGGTCAGGTCGTCGGTGTACAGCTTCAGCCCTCTCAGAATGGCGGACAGTCCGTGTCCGCCCCCCAGGGCCGCGATGGCGGGCCCGTGCCGCCGTTTCAGCTCGCCCTGCATGGTCAGGCCCTCGTCATGTCCCGGTGGGTTTCGCCGGCGGCGTAGCCCAGGGACTGAATATACTCGGTGAGGGCGTGGGTCACCGCCACCGAGCGGTGCCGGCCGCCGGTGCAGCCGATGGCCACCACCAGGGCGCTTTTGCCCTCCTCCACAAAATGGGGGAGCAGGAAATCCATCATCCCCCGCAGGCGCTCCATCAGCTCCCGGGCGGCGGGATTGGCGAACACGTAGTCCGACACCCCCTGATCCAGCCCGGTCTGGGGCCGGAGCTCCTCCACATAAAAGGGATTGGGCAGAAAGCGCACGTCAAATACCAGGTCGGCCTCCAGGGGCAGGCCGTACTTGAAGCCGAAGGAGGTCACCGTCACGCTCATCTCGTTGGCGCTCTTGCGGTAGGGGGCGAACAGGTCCAGCACCTGCCCCCGGAGCTTCTGCACCGGCAGAGAGGTGGTGGTGATCACGTAGTCCGACCTGCGGCGAACAGGCTCCATCACCATGCGCTCCCGCGCCACCGCCTGACTCAGGCTGTCCACCTCCCCCATGAGGGGATGGCTGCGGCGGGTCTCCTTGTAGCGCTTGATGATGGCCGCGTCGTCCGCCTCCACAAATACCACCTTATACTGGAACCTCATGGCCTTCAGGGCGTCCATGGCCTCGAACAGGCCGTCGAAGTTCTCGCCGCCCCGGATGTCGCACACCATGGCCACCCGCTCGTAGGACCCGGCCCCCGCCAGACACAGCTCGGCAAACTTCGGGATGAGCACCGGAGGCAGATTGTCCACGCAGAAATAGCCGCTGTCCTCCAAAATAGACATGACGGTGGACTTGCCCGCCCCGGACAGGCCGGATACAATCAGAAATTCCATCCTTCTCCCTCCTTACCCAGATAGCGCACCTCGGGCTCCAGGGCGACGCCGGTCTCCCGGAACACCCGCTCGCGCACCTGGGACATCAAGTCCATAATGTCCCCGCAGGACGCCCCTCCCCGGTTGATCACAAAGCCCGCGTGCTTCTCCGACACCTGGGCCCCGCCCACCGTCAGGCCCTTCAGCCCGCACTGGTCGATGAGGGCGGCGGCGTAGACGGGCTGTCCGCCCACCGGGGCCGGGCGCTTGAAGGTGGACCCGGCGCTGGGATACTCCAATGGCTGCTTCTCCCGGCGGCGCTGGGCCAGGTCGTCCATTTGGGCTTTGATCTCAGCGGAGTCACCCTTTTTCAGAATGAATATCGCCTCTAAAATGAGGTGCTGTTCCTCCAAAAAGACGCTGTGGCGATAGGAAAAATCGCATTCCTCACTCCGAAACACCTCAAAGCGGCCATCATAGCCCAAAGTGTGCACCTGATGAAGGACCTGGGATATCTCCCCGCCGTAGGCCCCGGCATTCATGGACACGGCGCCCCCTACCGTTCCGGGTATCCCCGCCGCCCATTCCAGCCCGGTGAGGCCGTGCTCCAGCGCGAGGTTTGCCGCCCGGGAGAGGGGCATGCCTCCCCCCGCCATCAACTCGTTGGCGTAGACCTCCCCCCCGCTGTATGGTTCCCCCAGTTTTACCACAAAACCGTCATAGCCACCGTCGGACACCAGCAGGTTGGAACCGTTGCCCAAAAAAAGGGGGACTACATTCCAGCGAAAAGCGGTCTCTATCACTGTTTTGACCTCTTCCCCCCTGGGCAGGGCCATCAACGCCGCCGGCCCTCCCACCCGGAAGGTGGTGTGGCGGCTCATGGGTTCGTCCCGGCGCAGCTCCAGGCCGGGAGCCGCGGCTCTCAGCTGGTCGTAAAACGCGTTCCAGTTCATCACAGAGCCTCCTCGGGCGCGGTGCGCCCCACCAATATTTCAAATAGTCTACCACATTTTGACGGAAAAGAGAATAGTGTTCATGAAAAATTAAGAAGCGGCGCCCGCCGCCCGGATCGGGCGGCGGGCGCGGTTTGCGCGGTCAGGAGAGATCGTCACATGCAGCAGTTTTTCGTCTCCTGATATCCCTCCGGCTGGGTGATGGTGTTGGGCGGGAAGAACTCCTCCATGGGGAACTGCACCTGGCGGAAGATGGCGCAGGGGTCCTCCTGGGCGCCGCCTCCGCCGGCGGTGCACTCCTTGCTGGGCATGCAGTAGTCGTAGGCGGGGATGAGCAGCTGGCTGTCCCGCTCCAGGCGGATGATGGAGAACTGGCCCAGGGTGACGTACACCCTCCGGCCCTCGCCCCCCATGTTCAGCTCTCCGGGGAAGCACCCGGCGATGCCCGCGGGCACCTCCGCCCCGTCGCCGCAGCCGCAGGCGGGCGGCTCGCAGGAGTCGGCCAGGCGCATGCTCAGGATGATGGGGTCCACGGAGTTGACCACCGCGATGGGCAGGTTGGTGCTCATCAGATTCTGCTCGTCCAGGTCGTCCACCCGGCTGTTGGAGGAGAACACCTTGGCGCTTCCCTCGCTGCCGAACAGAATGGCCCGCTTGTCGAACACCGCCAGCCCGCAGATGGACACCGGCCGGGACGCGCCCACAAAGGCGTCGGCGGTCACCCGGTAGAAATAGCGCACGTCCACGGTGAAGTAGCCCCGGTTGAAGCCCACAGGCTCCACGTCGATGTAAGCGTACAGCAGCTCGGCCTGCCCGGCCTTCAGACTGATGGCCCGGTCGATGACGGCCTGGGAGCTGACGGTGGGATAGAGCCGCAGGTCCTCCACGCAGTCCTTGTCGCGGCAGCTGTCAAAGATCTTTCGGGTGTGGATGCACACGGCCTCGCGGATACCGGCGGTATCGCAGATCGGGCCCGGCTCGATAAATTCAGCCATTTTTGTACCTCCCGATTGTGGTTGATCGAAAGGGAGGCCCGCAGGCCGTTCCCCTTCCACTCCCATTGTATGCCGGGGGACAAAACGGGTGAAAAACGGCGGCGGGGCCATGCCCCGCCACCCTGCGCCCTACAGGTCCTGGATGCGGGTCCGCTCCACCTGCCGTTTGGACCTCCACCGCCCGCACACCCGGCACAGGCCGCAGACCGCCAGCAGCAGCAGTGTGGGAATGTTTTCCACCGCGAAAGCGATTGCCAGCGCCTGGCCGGGGTCGGCCAGCCACGAAGATCCGGTCCGCTGGACCGTCTGAGCCACCTGGACGATCCGGACCGCCAGCCGCACCACCGTTTGCAGCAGCCGCAGCCCGGGCAGGATCAGCCCCAACCGCCCGTCCTTCTTCAGGGCGAGAAAAGCCTCCAGCGCAACGGCCCCGGCCATCAGCGCCAGAATCACCGGGATGTCCCGGCCGTTCAGGGTAAACAGGTCCGCGCCTTCTTCAAAGTGAAATCCCGTGCCCATGCCTCATTCCTCCTTTGTCTTTCGGTACGCGCCCAGCAGCAGCTTGGCCGTGTCAAAGTCCAGCCTGCCGTCCAGCGCCAGCCGCTTCACCAGCGCCACATAGGAGTCCGCCTCCGCCGTCTCGCTGAGCCTGATCTTCTGGATCAGCCGGTCCAGCCGCAGCCGCACCGTGGGATAGCTGACCCCGTACAGCCCCGCCATCTCCTTCAGCGAACCGGAGGCCAGCACAAACCTTTTGATAAACGCCGCATCCTCGTCCTCCAGTCCGGCCATCCAGTCCGGCAGTGTGTCCATCCCGCCGCCCCCCTTCATAAAATTTATTATAATATTAATTTTATGAAAGTCAATATTTATTTTTAGTTTAATAAAATAGAGGCATCTGCTCCAAAGGAACCGATGCCTCTATTGATCCCTGCGGCGCCAGCTTCCGCTGCCGAGGGGGCCTGACAGCAACCACCCGGCCCCGTCAGCAAACTAAGTTTCTTTTTGCCTCCTGTTTCTTTACAAAGAAAGAGGAGGGCGCAGGGCGATCTCGTGGCGCTTTGGCCCGGTGGACACGATGGTGATGGGCACGCCGATCCGCTTCTCCAGGAACTCCACATACCCCTTGGCTTGGGCAGGCAGGGCATTGAAATCCGTCACGCCGCGCACGTCGCACTTCCAGCCGGGGAGAGTCTCAAACACCGGCTTGGCCCTCATGAGCCGGGGGGTGGTGGGGAACCGATCCGTCACTTCCCCGTCGATCTCATAGCCCACGCACACCTTGATCTCATCCAGATAGCCCAGCACATCCAGGCAGGTCAGCGCCGCCTGAGTGGCCCCCTGGACCATGCAGCCGTACCTGGTGGCCACGGCGTCAAACCAGCCAACCCGGCGGGGACGGCCCGTCGTCGCGCCGAACTCGCCCTTGTCGCCGCCCCGGCGGCGCAGCTCGTCCCCCTCGGGGCCCAGCAGTTCGCTGACAAAGGGCTCGGCGCTGGAGCCCACGCTGGAGGAGTACGCCTTGGTGACACAGATCACGTCCCGAATGGCGGAGGGGGGCACAGGGGCGCCCACGCAGCCGTAGCCCGCCAGGGTGTGGGAGGAGGTGGTCATGGGGACGATGCCCAGGTCCGGGTCCTTCATGGAGCCCAGCTGGCCCTCCAGCAGCACGGTTTTGCCCTCCTTCAGCGCTTGATGGAGGAAGCCCACCGCGTCGCCCACATAGGGCCGGATCAGCTCCCGGTAGCCCAAGAGCTGGTCGTACAGCGTCTTGACATCCAGAGCCGGCTTGTGGTACAAGTGCTCAAACAGAATGTTTTTCACCTCTACCGCCCGGCTCAGCCGCTCCCACAGCCGCCCCTCGTCGAAGAGGTCGCACACCTGGATGCCCGTTTTGGCGTACTTGTCCGAGTAGAAGGGCGCGATGCCGCTCTTGGTGGAGCCGAAGGCCCTCCCCCCCAGCCGCTCCTCCTCATACCCATCCTGCAAAACGTGGTACGGCATAAGCAGCTGGGCCCGCTCCGACACGATGAGGTTGGGGGCGGGCACCCCCTGGCCCGTAATGCTCTTCAGCTCCTCCGCCAGCTTGGCCGCATCCAGCGCCACGCCGTTTCCGATCACATTGGTGATGTGGGGGTAGAAGATGCCCGACGGCAGGATGTGCAGCGCAAACCGCCCGTAGTCGTTGATGATGGTGTGGCCCGCGTTGGCCCCGCCCTGGAAGCGCACCACCACATCCGAAGTCTCGGCCAGCAGGTCGGTGATCTTTCCTTTGCCCTCGTCACCCCAGTTGGCCCCTACAATCGCTTTCACCATAAACATACCTCTGCGCCCGGGATTCGCGGCCGGCCGGACCGGTCCGCCTTATCCGATGCGCATGGGCCGCCTGCGCGGTCCAGCGCCCCCATTATATAAAAGCCGCCTCCGGTTTACAAGTCCCTTTCGCGCTTTTTCTGTTTTTCTCTTTACTTCCATAAAGCGGCGTGGTACAATGTTCCCATCCGCCGGGGGAGACGGCGCGGATTCCCGCGGCAGATCAACGCAAGGAGGCCCCGTCATGCAAAAAGAGACGTCCGAGCACAGCGAGCTGCTGTTCGAGGCCATTCTGACCCTGAAAAGCCCGGAGGAATGCCGGGCCTTTTTCCAGGACCTGTGCACCGTAGCCGAGCTGAAGGCCATGGCCCAGCGGCTTGAGGTGGCCCAGCTTTTGGATCAGGGGCTTATTTACAACGACATCCTCCAGCGCACCGGGGCGTCCAGCGCCACTATCAGCAGGGTCAACCGGGCGCTGCAATACGGCGCGGACGGCTACAAGACCGTGCTGCCCCGGTTGAACAGATGACGGACGCCTATACCGTGCTGGCCCGGTGCTATGACCGGCTCACCGCAGACGTGGATTACGAGAAGTGGGCGGATTATGTGGAGCGGCACTTCCGCCGCTGGAAGCGGCCCATCCGCACGGTGGCGGAGCTGGGCTGCGGCACCGGGAGCCTGTCCCGCCTGCTGGCGGAGCGGGGCTATGCCGTCACCGCCGTGGACCTCTCCCCCGATATGCTGGCCGTCGCCGACCAGAAATGCCGGGGCTTGGGGGTGCGGCTGGTCTGCCAGGACATGTCCCGGCTGGCCCTGCTGGAACCGGCGGACGCCGTGATCTCCTGCCTGGACAGCGTGAACTACGTCACCCGGCCCGCCGCTTTAAAAAGGACGTTTCAGCGGGTATTCCGATGGCTGGAGCCGGGCGGACTGTTCCTCTTCGATGTCAAAACCCCCGCCGCTCTGGAGGGGGCGGACGGCCAGACCTATTTGGACGAGGACGACGGCCTGTTCTGCGTCTGGCGGGGGGCGTATTCTCCCAAACGGCGGGTGTGCGGCTACGGCCTGGACCTGTTCGTCCGGGAGGAGGACGGCAGCTGGAGCCGGGGCGGCGAATACCACGAGGAATACGCCTACAGGCCGGAGGAGCTGGAGGCGTTTCTCCGGGAAGCCGGTTTTCAGGCCGTCAGAACTTATGGAGACCGGACCATGCGTCCCCCAAAGGAGGACGCTCAGCGGATGTTTTTTGCCGCGCGAAAGGATTGATAGAAATGGATCAGATTGTTCGCGTCATCACCAGAGACGCCCCTGTGAAAGCCATGGCCATCTCCGCCAGGGACACGGTGGAACGGGCCCGGGCGGTTCACGACTGCTGGCCGGTGGCCTCCGCCGCTCTGGGCCGCCTGCTTATGGCCGCCTCCATGATGGGCGCCGCCATGAAGGAGCAGGACGGGTCTGTCACCCTGCGGGTGAAGGGCGGCGGGCCTCTGGGCGCCCTCACCGCCGTGTCCGACAGCCGGGGAAATGTGCGGGGCTATGTGCAGAATCCCGCTGTGGACGTGCCCCGGAAGGCCAAGGGCAAGCTGGATGTGGGGGCCGCCGTGGGCGCGGACGGCGATCTGACCGTCATCCGGGACCTGGGGCTGAAGGAGCCTTATATTGGCTCGGTGCAGCTGGTGGGGGGTGAGATTGCCGAGGACGTGGCCGCCTACTTCGTGGAGAGCGAACAGGTGCCCACCGCCTGCGCCCTGGGGGTGCTCATCGCGCCGGACCAGACCGTTCAGGCGGCGGGCGGCTATCTGATCCAGCTGCTGCCCGGGGCGGATGATTCGGTGGTGTCCGCGGTGGAACAGGGCGTGGCCAGGCTGGGGGCGGTGAGCGCCCGGCTGGACGCCGGCATGGACCCTCTGGGGCTGCTGCGGGAGGTGCTGGGCGCGTTTGAGCTGGAAGTGCTGGAGACCTCCCCCATCGAGTACCGCTGCTACTGCACCCGGGAGCGGGTAAGCCGCGCCCTCATCAGCCTGGGCCGTCAGGAGCTGGACGCTCTGATCAGGGAGCAGGGCTGCGCGGAGCTCACATGCCAGTTTTGCGACCGGGTGTATCACTTTAACGCAGAGGAACTGAAGGCTCTGCGCGAGGAAGCCGTCGCCAAGTAACTCCAAATTTTTTTAATTTTCATCTTGACAGAACAGGGTCTATTTGCTATAATCATCTTCGCCGTCTGACAAGCGGACCAAGGACCGGACAACGGGAGCATAGCTCAGCTGGGAGAGCACTTGCCTTACAAGCAAGGGGTCACAGGTTCGAGCCCTGTTGTTCCCACCATTTTGGTTTATTGTATCATGTGGCGCGGTAGTTCAGTTGGTTAGAACGCCGGCCTGTCACGCCGGAGGTCGTGGGTTCAAGTCCCATCCGCGTCGCCACATCCTATGCCCAGGTAGCTCAGTTGGTAGAGCAGCGGACTGAAAATCCGCGTGTCGCTGGTTCAACTCCGGCCCTGGGCACCATATGCGAGTGTAGCTCATCTGGTAGAGCGCCACCTTGCCAAGGTGGAGGTAGCGAGTTCGAGCCTCGTCACTCGCTCCATTCTTCTCATGTTGGAACCCCGCCTTATGGCGGGATTCCTTCATTCCGTATCTCTCCCCTCCCCTGCTGTTGTATTTATTTTTCCGTTGCTGTTCTAACCCTCTCCTGCGCACAATATAATAGTGTTGTCACGGCGCCATAGCCAAGTGGTAAGGCAAGGGTCTGCAAAATCCTGATGCCCCAGTTCAAATCTGGGTGGCGCCTCCAGAATGTGAGGGCGGGCTGCGGCCCGCCCTCTTTTCTTTCAATTTCATATCGGGGTGTGGCGAAGTTTGGTATCGCGCTTGGTTCGGGTCCAAGAGGCCCCGGGTTCGAATCCCGGCACTCCGACCAAAAATCTCCTGATTTCTGATGGAATCGGGAGATTTTGCTTGCCTTTTCACTGAATTAGTTCTGGCGGATTATGTGCGTTTTTGCTTTGACCCAAACAAGACCCATACGGGAAAATTTCAGGGAGTACCGGGCTGGTTGGCTCGGTACTCCCTGCTGGTTTTGGTGGTTTTCTGTGTTACTTTTTAGACCGCTTGGGCCATGAAGCTGCCCATCCGCTGGGCGGCGTCCTTCTGCATTTCGTTTGTCACGTGGGTGTAGGTGTCCAGGGTGAAGCCCGCGCTGTAGTGGCCCAGGATGCTGGACACCGTTTTCGCGTCTACGCCCTGCTGGATCGCTAACGTGGCGAATGTTTATTGCTGATAAGGAACTAAACCCCTTGTTGAACCGTTGAATTATCGCCGGGGAGATTTTTGTAATTCCTCCTGCAAGTTTGGACTGTTCCAACCGAAAAATCAAGCTCACCTACAAAATTATAGTGAATATCAATTTGCTGGGTTCGATGGCGGTTCGTCCAGACTGAATCGTGGACAATGATCTTCTCAACAAACATCCGCAGTATTTCCGGGGTAAGCTGTTCCGGCTCAGTATAGCTCCGGACCAGCTTCAAAAAGCTCTTAACATTTACCTGTTGGGATTCGCAAGCCTGAATGGTATCTTTTAGCGCGGCGGTACTGGCCTCTAATTCCTTCTGCTCCTGCTCGTAGGTTGTGCTCAGTTTGGCAAAGCGTTCGGTTGTCAGCACACCCGTTGCCATATTCTCAAAGAGCTGCTGGATGATCGTAAATGCCCCGTGTTTTCCCCGCGCCGCTGGCCCCAAAAATATAGGACACTTCCAAAGAACGGTTTTCCACGCTGTACTTTTCCGCCGTCAAGGTCTGCCGGAGCAAGTCAATGTCCCGCACCCGAAAGGCCAGATTTGGCGAATCGTCAATGATTTCCGTGGTAGACATACCCGCCCGGATATTTTGGACAAGCCGGAACATCTGCGGGGCCTGTTCCTCCTGTTCCGCCGGGAGGTCTCCCCATTCCTGGAAGGTGCCGGGAACGGCGGTTTCCGCTTTGTCCGTGTCCGCCCACTTCCCCTCTTTGCGGATATATGCCCGGTTGTCCCTGGCGCTCCCATATGCTTTCTCAATGTGCGCCGTGGGGAATCGGTTCTTGATGGTGGTAAAGCGGATGGGCGAAGGAGCATACAGGAAAATGTGCGTGTGATATGTCCCTGTCGTGGCGATCTCGTCAGCCATGCAGTAATAAGCCGGGGCAAATTTCTGTAGGATTTTCGTGATGGCGCTATGGTCAAGTCCGGCCTCCAATGGGTTGTTGATGACCAGCGCCCACTTGCGGGATTGCGTATTGTTTCCCATGCTGGCCTCCTGTTCTTTTGCTACATGATACATTGTTGCCATAAGGGTAATACTAACCCTTATGGCAAAGGGGCGGCGCTGGCGCTGCCGCCGGGGGACACTTCCCTAAGGGGAATTGTCTTTTCCCCGGCTGCCTCCCCAGCGCCGCCCAATGCGTCAGCTCTTAGCGTTCACCAAATGGATGCCCGTGGCTTTAGCGCCCACCTGGGGCTGCCCCTGGCCCCAGTAGATAAACACCTCCAGGTTGTCGAAGCGCACCTCCACATAGCCGTCCGGGGCCTCCATCTGCCGCTCCCCGTCAATGCGCACATTGATTTTGTCCAGCCCCTTTTCGGGCATGGCAACGGCATAGCGGTAGCCCAGGATGGTATCTGTCCGGCGGTTGTCCTTGTACTCGTAGGCCGGGGCCACGTCCACCAGCCACAGCTTGCTCCCCAAGCTCCGGGGGTCAATCATCAGGTCTGTAATTTTCATCGTGTAAATATCCTCCTGTTCTGTCGTGGGCGGCGTTTGGCCTGAACGCCCGCCCCGTGAAAAGTGCCACAAGTCCTTGTGTGCCTTTATCATATAACAGGGGACAACTCAAAAATTTCACCAGTGAAATTTGGGCAAAAAAATTTACCGCCGCCCCATTGCTGCCTGGGACGGCGGTTTCCTGTTATTCCTCGTAATCATTCCCCAATAGGGGAAATCCTTTTTCAGCCAACCGATGGTTCACCGTGAAAATGTCCCCGTCACCCCTGCTTAATGCCTTGTCGATCTCGTAAAGTTCGGGCCATGCGAGATACCGCATTTCATCCCGTTCTTTCGGTTTCTTTTTAAGGCCAAGAGCCAACTGGTTGATGTCCTGTTCGGTCAGCCGTACAGTTCCACCCCGCAAAATCCGGCTTACCCTGGCTTCTGACATTCCGCTTCGGATTGCCAGCTGCTTTTGGGTCATTTTGTGACTTTGGAGGCTCTCCTTTATCAGCCTTGCCAGGGCTGACACATCATTTTGCTTACAACCGGGGCTTTGCTTCGGCTTTCCAGAAGCCAAAGCGGTTCCTCCCGGTTATAATTTTATCTGGGCCTTTTGCCGGAGGTGGTGTGCTGAATCATGCTATGCAGTGTCCTATGCCTGGAAAATCTGCTTTCATAGTCCATAACAGCCACCCCCTTTCGTGATACGCTGTCGGTGAATATTGTCTATCCACCTCCGGCGCAAAGCCCTATCACGAATTAGGTTTTGCGATATGGCACGGGGCCATACCTTCATCATGCTCCCGCAGATATATGGGGTGGCAAGGGCAGCACCTTTTCCCACCTGCGGCTTGGTCTTCGGGCGCGTCGCGCACACCCATGTTTTCATTCTTCGAGTTGTGCCGTTAAGACGGCATATCTTGTATCAATTCATTTCTGCGGCGGCAACTATAAGATAACAAAATTTTCCTATTGAATGGTGAACATTTTGTAAAGATATTTGTTATCCAGTATTATCCTGTCCCCTTTTCCGGTAGCCCAGGCCGCGCCCCCTGTCAATGGTCGAGATGAACGGCACAGGTGCCGCCATTGACAGGGGGCGCGGCCTGGGCTTTGGGGGTATTAAGGGGTGTCAGCCGCAGGCTGGCTGACACCCCTGCAAATATTTTGGGAAAAGCAAAAACAAGGTTTACAAATATACTTATTTGTGATATTCTGATTTTGACAGGAGGAATACTGTATGGAACAAATCGGGAAACGGCTGCGGGCCTTGCGGGAGGGCGTTCGGCTGACACAGGTAAACATGGCGGAAATTTTGGGCGTTCAGCAGTCCCGGATAAACCGCTATGAAACGGGCCAGTCCACCCCTTCCCCGGAAATCTTTATCAAGTACGCCGACTATTTTGATGTGTCGATGGATTATCTCTATTGCCGTACCGACGAACCCAGGGGCAAGCTGTACGACTACAGGCCACAGGCGCTGAAAGAGAAAACCGAGCAGAACCGGGAAATGCGGGAGTTTATAGAAATGTGCTTCGATCCGCAAGCGCCAGTGAATAAGCGGCTGAAAGAGGCGCTGCTTCGATTGATGACGGAGGGGGTGAACGAGGAATGAAGCCAGCCTATGCAAATGAACTCGCTATTATTCAAGACTGGATAAATGATAAAGAGAGACAGCTTTGCAGTAATGTGCAGATAGTTATTTATCTAATTGAGCACAGCCGAATCATTGGCACTTTGCAGAAGATTGCAACTGGAATTCAACATGAGTACCCCTTTTACAGTCAAGAATTACTATCCATAGGAAATAAGCTTTTCTATAATTCTTCTTTCGGATACGGGACATTTTTCATGAATGCTGTAGTATTTGGTGAGCTCTACATCATTATTAAGCATATCAGCATCGAGCCGATTAACCAGCGGATGTGGCAAGATATTCATCCCATCATCTCGAAAGTATCTAAAGACATTTTCTGCGATGGACATTACCCTGCTGCTGCTGAAGCGGCAATTAAAGAAGTCGAAGCTCAAATGCGAATATTATTTAAGCAATATAAACCCACTGCTACTTTGCCCAGGGACGCCGCAAATTTGATTGAGGCCTTGCTTTCGGATAACGGTGTACATATTTTTTGCGATACTTCAGAAAAAAGCGGTCAAAACTTTAGGAAAGGTATTTTCCAAATTTTTGAGGGGGCTTTCAGCGCATATAGGAATCCCAATATGCACCAAAATCTTCCCTGCTCACAACGAGAAGCTTTTGAGCGAATTACTCTTGCAAGTCAAATGATGTATATATTGACAGGAAAGGGGACGATATAACTCCATGAAAGCGGTAATCTATGCTCGTTATTCAAGCGAAAATCAGCGTGAAGAAAGTATCGAAGGTCAGATACGAGAATGTACGGCCTATTGCAAGAAGAACGATATCACTATTGTTCGCAGTTATATTGACCGGGCCTTATCAGCCAAGACGGATAATCGCCCGGACTTTCAACGCATGATAAAAGACAGCGCCAAGGGTCTCTTTGACGTGGTTCTCGTCTGGAAGCTGGATCGCTTTGCCCGCAACCGATATGACAGCGCACACTACAAGGCCCAGCTCAAAAAGTACGGCGTCAAAGTCCTTTCCGCCACGGAAAATATTTCAGAAGGGCCGGAGGGGATCATCCTGGAATCCCTGCTGGAAGGGATGGCAGAATACTACTCCGCCGAGCTGTCCGAGAAGGTGATCCGGGGCCATACCGAGAACGCCTTGAAGTGCAAGTACAACGGCGGCACCCCCACCTTTGGCTACACCATCGACAGTGACCGCCACTACCAAATCGACCCGCGCACCGCTCCTGTGGTGCTGGAAATCTTCACCCGTTATGACAATGGTGCGACGATGAAGGAGATACGGGACTATCTCAACGACACCGGCGTAACTACCGTCCGTGGCAAGGCGATTGACCTCAATTTTGTGGCGGCGATCTTACACAATCGGAAGTTCCTGGGTGAGTACAAATACCGAGAGATCGTCATTCCAAATGGCATCCCCGCCATCGTTCCCCAAGACCTCTTTGACCGGGTGCAGAACAAGCTGACGAAAAACAAAAAAGCCCCCGCCCGACGCAAAGCGGAGGATGACTACCTGCTGACAACCAAACTGTTCTGCGGCACCTGTGGGGCCATGATGGTGGGTGAGAGCGGCACCAGTTCCACCGCCGAACGAAAGTACCATTATTACCGCTGTGTAAATACCAAGAAGCACAAGACCTGCAACGCCAAACATAAAAGTGTGAAGAAGTTACCGTTAGAAAACGCTGTTGTCAATTCGGTGATGGCAAAAATTATGGATGACAATTTCGTGGAGTACATCACGGACACCGTGATGGATTTACAAGGCCGTGAGAGCAGCGCCCTACCTGCCCTGCACAAGCAGTTGGAGGAAACGGAGCGCGGCATCACCAATATGCTCAACGCGATCCAGGCGGGAATCATCAACGCTTCCGCTAAACAGCGGTTGGATGATCTGGAAAGCGCAAAGCAGAAAATTGAGTTGCAAATCATCCAAGAGGAAATGAAGCATCCCCTGCTCTCTCGAGAGGATGTCACCTATTGGATTTGCCGGTTTCGTACCATGGATGTGACACAGCTTGAGGAACGGCGGAGGTTGATCGACAGCTTTGTGAACTCGGTCACAATTTTTGACGACTACATTTTGATTACATTTAACTATGCAGAAGGCTCGAAACGGATTACTTTTGATGACATAAAAAGTTCGGATTTGAAATCGCTCGGGCGACCATGCGGAGTGTCCTGATAGGGTTTGAGTACCCTGTTGAGGACACTCCGCATTATTTTTGCTCAAAATCCTATACGGCGATCCGCTCCGGGGAGTCGCTGACAGCTACTCCCTTTCTCGTCCCCATGTCCGCAGCTGAAATTTTCCGGCGGCCAGGGACGGAGAAAGTGCCGATACATAGAGAAACACCCCGCAAATGCGAGGTGTTCCCATCGTGCTATACCAAAATCCTTTTCATTTGTCGTAAGGTTGTCGTAAAATCTTCAAAAATCGGGGTCAAAATCCTCCGAAGCTCTTACGGCACAACGACTTTTTAATCCAACGGCTTCATCGTGGGGAACAGCAGGACCTCCCGGATGGAGTCGTTATTCGTCAACAGCATCACACACCGGTCGATACCGATGCCCATGCCTCCTGTGGGGGGCAGGCCATATTCCAGAGCGGTGATATAGTCCTCATCCATCATGCCCGCCTCGTCGTCTCCCTTGGCCCGCAGCTCCACCTGCTTCTGGAAGCGCTGGCGCTGGTCGATGGGGTCGTTGAGCTCGGAGAAGGCATTGCCCATCTCGCTGCGGCAGATAAACAGCTCAAAGCGCTCGGTGAGCCGGGGGTCCTTGGGGGACCGCTTGGCCAGCGGGGACACATCCACCGGATGCATGGTAATAAAGGTGGGCTGAATCAGCTTGCTCTCCACCCGCTGGTCAAATACCTCGTACAAGGCGTTGCCCCAGGTCTTGTCGGCCGTCTCGGACAGCTCCACGCCGATGGACTTGGCGGCGGACACCGCCTCCTCGTCGGAGTCCATGGCCATAAAGTCCAAACCGGTGTATTGCTTCACCGCCTCGTACATGGGCAGGCGGGGCCAGCCGGGGGTCAGGTCAATCTGTTCCCCCTGCCACTCCACCTGATAGGTGCCCAAAATCTTCTGAGCGGCGGAGGAAAGCAGGTCTTCAAACAGGTCCATCATGTCGTTAAAATCAGCATAGGCCTGATACAGCTCAATGGTGGTGAACTCCGGGTTGTGCCGGTTGTCCATGCCCTCGTTGCGGAAGATGCGGCCCATCTCATACACCCGCTCCAGCCCGCCCACAATCAGCCGCTTCAGCGGAAGCTCGGTGGCGATACGCATATACATATCAATATCCAAAGTATTGTGGTGGGTGATAAAGGGCCGGGCGGTGGCCCCGCCGGAGATGGTGTTCAACACCGGCGTCTCCACCTCCATGTAGCCCCGTGCGTCCATAAAGTCCCGAACGTACTTGATAAACTGGGAGCGGATGATGAAGTTGCGCTTCACGTCCGGGTTGACGATCAGGTCCACATAGCGCTGACGGCAGCGGGTCTCCACGTCGGTGAGGCCGTGGAACTTCTCCGGCAGCGGCAGCAGGGACTTGGACAGCAGCGTGATGGTCTTGGCCTTGATGGAGATCTCTCCTCGCTTGGTGCGGAACACCTCGCCTTCCGCCCCCACGATGTCGCCAATGTCGTACTTCTTGAACACGGCCAGAGCTTCCTCGCCCACATCGTCAATACGCACGTAGAGCTGAATCCGGCCCGCGCCGTCCTGAAGGTCGGCAAATACGGCCTTGCCCATGCCGCGCTTGCTCATCAGGCGGCCGGCCAGACGGACCGTCTGCCCCTCCATCTCGTCAAAGCGGTCCTTCACCTCGTCGCTGTGGTGGGTCACGTCAAATTTTGTGATCTGAAACGGGTCCTGCCCGCGATTTTGGAGGTCTGCCAGCTTATCCCGGCGGACCAGAAGCAACTCGGACAGCGAGGGCTCCTCCTGAACGGTCTGGTTGTCGTTTCTCTGCTCAGACATAACTGTCTCTCCTTTATTTCATCGGAAGGGCCGCCGCTCATCGCTGAATGGCCACTACCTCATACTCAATATTGCCGGCGGGAGCCTCCACCACCGCCACCTCGCCGATGGCCTTGCCCAGCAGCGCCCGGCCAAAGGGGGACTCCTCCGAGATGCGCCCGTTCATGGGGTCCGCCTCCTGGGAGCCCACCACCTGATAGGTCTCCTCCTCGCCGGTGGCCACATCCTTTACCGTAATCCGGCTCCCGGTGCGCACCGCGTTGGGGTCCGTGGCGTGCTCCTCAATGACCACGCAGTTGGACAAAATATTCTCCAGCTCGGCAATGCGGGAGTATAGCTTGCCCTGTTCGTTTTTTGCCTCGTCATATTCGCTGTTCTCCGACAGATCGCCAAAGGACCTGGCCTCCTTGATCTGATCGGCCACCTCTTTTTCCCGCACGGTTTTGAGATAGGTCAGCTCGCTTTTCAGTTCCTCCAAACGCTCCGCGCTCAGTTTGTATTCCTTGGCCATGTCGGTCCCATCCTTTCTTCTGCCCGCGCCGGATTTCCCACGCGGCAGCATCAAAAACATACGGCGGGAAACGCTGCCCTTCCCGCTTGATACAGTGGTTCTATGGAATTATAGTTACTTTATTCCCTTTTGTCAAGAGGTTCCAGCCGTTCCGGCGGTATTTGTCCTGTTTTTGCCATGCTCGGAGCGGCAATATCCAGCGGGCACAATAAATTTCCCAAATCCCGCAGCAAAAGCCTCCTGCTTCCCTGCCAAAAGGGGGAGCGCCATAGCCGAACGCGGTAAGCCGCTCATGGCTTACCGCGTCCCCTTCTCTCTTACGCCTTATTTCAGATATTTTTTCAGCTTGTAGGTGACGGCCTGGATATCAATCGGCTTCGCCAAATGGTCGTTCATGCCGCACTCCAAGCACTTTTGAATGTCCTCCGAAAACGCATCCGCCGTCATTGCGATAATGGGAATATCCGCGTCCTCCCGCTTCAGTCCCCGGATGGCCGCAGTCGCCTCGTAGCCGTCCATAACGGGCATACGCACGTCCATAATAATCGCGTCATAATACCCCACGGGGGACTTCTCAAACCGTTCGACACAGATTTTTCCGTTTTCCGCCCAATCCAAATCCAGCTCAAGGACGGAAAGCAGCTCCCTCGCCACCTCCCAGTTGAGCTCGTTATCCTCCGCCAATAGGATATGCTTCCCCTGAAGCACCAGCTCTACCGCTCCCCCGGCGTCGGCAGTTTCCTCATCCGCAGCGCCGGCAAGTCCCTTCAGCGCGTCGAACAGGGTGGATCTGAACAGCGGCCTGGAGATAAACCTGGAAATCCCCGCTTCTCTGGCCTCCTCCTCCATCCCGCTCCAGTCGCAGGCCGAGAGCAGCAGCACCGGGCCGTCCTCCCCACTGCTCAGGCGTATGGCCTGGGCCGCCTCAACCCCATTCATGTCCGGCAGCTTCCATCCCAGCACAACCGCCTGATAGCCGTCCTCCTGGGAACGGCATTCCTCAATTCGTTCTATCGCCCGCTCTCCGCTCAGACACCATTCGGAGCGGATTCCAATGGCCTCCAGCTCGCGAACCGCATTGGCACATAACCGTTCGTCGCCATCCACTACCAGTACCTTCCAGCCGGGAAGCGCCGAATCCTGCTCTCGCTCCTCCGCCCTTGCTAGATCGACCACCACATGGAACTCGCTCCCGCAGCCCTGCTCGCTGCGGACGGAAATGGCGCCGCCCATGGCGTCCACAATACACTTGGTGATTGCCATTCCCAGCCCGGACCCCTCTGTCTTCTGTACGCGGGTGTTGTCCTCCCGGCTGAAGGATTCAAATATCATCGTTTGATACTCTTCCGACATACCGATTCCCGTATCGCTCACCAGGAAATGGGTGCGGACACGGGACGCATCCTCCGGCAGCGCCTCCTGATACACAAGCACCTGAACAGAGCCCTTCTCCGGCGTAAATTTGACGGCATTCCCCAGCAGGTTGATCAGCACCTGGTTCAGCCGCACGCTGTCGCAGTACACCTTCTCTGAGAGAATTTCGTAGGCCGCCGCGTTGAACTGCTGATTTTTCGCCTTGACCTGGGGCTGCATGATATTGACGATGCTGTCCATCACCTCTCTCAACGACACCGGCTCCATATTCAGCGTCATTTTGCCGCTTTCAATCTTGGAGATGTCCAATACGTCATTGATCAGCCCCAGCAGATGCTTGCTGGACAGCGCAATTTTACTCAGATAATCCTGAACCTGTTCCGGATTGCCCGTATTGTCCAGGGCCAAGGAGGTCATCCCGATGATGGCATTCATGGGGGTGCGTATATCGTGGCTCATGCTGGAGAGAAAATCCTGCTTTGCCGCGTTGGCGTGCTCCGCCTCCTTCCGCGCCCGTTCAGCGTCCTCCCGCGCCATATCCATTTCTGTGTTCACGCGCTGCAATTCAGATACCTGCAGCTTGAAAAATTTCAGGTACTGAAAGAATATGTAGAGAAGCATGGCAATCACTGCAAAGGAGGCGCCGTAAACGAGGGCAAGCCAGCAGCTGCCCATGCCGGAAATCGTGCGATCCAGCCCCTCAAAGGGAAGCACCGTCACCAGATACCATTCGCAGTAAGGCAGATCGGTGCAGTACAGGTGGTGGCGCGACTCCCCATTTTTCAGAATCATGGAATAGTCTTCGCTTGCATCCATGGCCGCCATGAGCTGCTCAATATAGGAAGCCGACTCCCCATTTTGGCCCTCAAAAATGCTGGAGAGCCTGTCAAAATAATTATTGTGGACATCCCTCTCGTTCCCGACGACATAGCTGCCATCCTCTCGTATAACAAACGAATACATCAGCGAACTGTCCTCATCCAGAAAGAGGACCTCGCCCATATATTTGGTAGAAAGCCCCACCACCATGGCAAGGCTGTCGCTTCCATCGGACATGGGATATTCACAGGGAACGCCAAACACAATCACACCGTCCCCGCCGCTGTTCACCGCGGACGCCGCTTTGCGCTCCCCGTTCCGCAGGCTCTCCAAAAAGGGCTCAGGGTGGTTCAGCTCCACAGAATCGCCGTAAATCATCTCAATTTCACCGTCGGGCGAATACAGGGCGGCACACAAAAATTGTCTTGCCCGCGCACCATACTCAATCTCCTCCTTGGAGCCGTAACCCGAAGCTCCGTCCCCTGCCGCGATGCGCGCGATGGACTCCGCCATTGTCAGGCGAAGCTCAATAATCGTCTCAAAGTGGAGGGACACCTGCTCATTCATTCCGGACATATAAGCGGTGCCTATCTCCTCAATCGTGCTTTCACTCATATTGTGAATGGATATTCCGAGGAAGGAAAACACGAAAGCAGTTAAACAAATGATTACCGCTATGCTGATTTTCAAGGAACGCGGCAAAGCCTTGTTTTTCATACTTTTTCCATCTCCACAGTTTTTTCATATTTGCGCCGTCTGCCCTCCGGACATCAGCCGATCCCCTGGCCTAACAGCCTTTCAGCCGGCTCATGACCTGGAACATTTTGCGGATATCCACCGGCTTCGCCAGATGTTCGTTCATCCCGGCATCCTTCGCCATCGCCACATCCTCCTCAAACGCATTCGCTGACAGCGCTATGATCGGCACGGCTTCCGCGTCCGGCCGCTTCATGCCGCGGATCACGCGGGCCGCTTCATATCCGCTCATCACCGGCATCATCAAATCCATCAGTATGCAGTCAAATGTCCCCGGCCCGGACGCGGCAAACGCATCCACGGCGGCCTTCCCGTCGTTGGCAGTCACAACCTCCGCGCCCGCCTCCCTGAGAATGTACTCTACGATCTCACAGTTGATCTCATTGTCCTCCACCAGCAGCACACGCATCCCGGCAACATCGCCCTGCACGTCCCAGTTATCGCCCGCAGGCGCTCCGCTCCGGGCCTTGTCAACGCGAAGGGGCAGAGTAATCCGAACCACGCTCCCCCTGCCGAGCTGGCTGTCCACCTCAACCGTCCCCTTCATTTGGTCTACCAGCTTCTTCACAATGGACATACCCAGCCCAACGCCATGATAGTTTGTCCTCGCATCCTGATGCTCCTGGGTAAACGGCTCGAAAATATGCTCCTTGAAATCCTCCCCAATGCCTATGCCGGTATCTTCAATGACAAAGCGGCAGCTTGCGGTCCCATCCCGGAAGGCAGCCTCCTCCGCCCGGACAAATACGGAGCCGTGGGGGCGATTATATTTCAGCGCGTTGTCAATGACATTGATCAAAATCTGCCTCAAATGCAGCGGATTTCCAATCACTCTGCCATGCCGCAGGCCGGACTTCTCCAGCTCCAGATGGATTCCCCGCTCCTCCGCCAAGGGAGACAGGACCGCGATGCAGTCCTCCACCGCACCATGAAGGTCAAACGGCTCCTCCACTGCCGCCGGCCTCCCGCTCTCCAGCTTGCTGACCTGGAGAACGTCGTTCACCAGGGACAGCAGGTGCTCCGTTGACACACGGATTTTATTCCGGCACTCTCTCTGCCGCTCCAGGTCATCCTGACTCTTTTCCAAAATGGCCAGCATCCCCAAAATCCCGTTGATGGGCGTGCGCAGGTCGTGGGACATATGGGAAAGAAATTCGCTCTTTGCCGAGTTTGCCTGTCTCACCCGCTCCAGAAGCTCCATGATGGACTGCTCCTGTTTCTTCCTTGTCACCATGGTGTCCGTGATGTCCTGATGGTATCCGTTCAGGCAGGCCCCCGGCTTTTTAAATGTTTTATCCGGCACACCGCCGCAGCGGACATAGATTTTTCCCAGCGTTGGATGGTTCCAGGGGTAGATCACCTCAGAGCGCCCGGTTTCCAAAATCTCCCGCACCGCCTCCTGCGCCATCTCCACATAGTCCGGCTCAATGCGCTCAAACCAGTGGCGGTAGCACTCCTCCGGCCCGATCTCGTCCGGCACGCCCAGGAGAATCCGCATGGTTCGATCCGCGTACATTCTCGGCTGGCAGCCCTCCTCCAGCTCAATCGTCCAGATGCCGGTCCTGGCCCCCTCCAGAATGTCCTCCAGGCTCCGCCTTGCCTCCTGCTTGTATTTTTCCTCTTGCTCCACCAGGGCGTTGATATCCCGCTGGGCAAAAATTGCGCAGTTCTCCCCCTCCGTCTTCTCGGTGGCGGAAAAATGAATCTCCAGGTATTTCAATCCCAAGAGATTATCCCTTACCTGATGCCGGATAGAAAACTTTTTCTTTTCCCTGAGCTGAGCCAGCACATAGTCCTTTTTTGTCATGGCGCGAAGCCGTTCCTGGTCCTGTGGAACCACGCACTTGGAAATGTACCGCTCCATCGCCGCCTGATAGCCGTCCTGAAAATGGGTAGCCCAATCCAAACCGCTCTGTTCGCTGCTCCGGTATATCTCGCATTCCCCCGTGTCCAGGTTTACCTGATAGATTCCCAGATAGTCCACACTGAGGGCATGGAGAACATTATAGCTCCGCTTTTGCAGCTCCCGGAACAGATTCCGCCGTTTTAGGGAGGATACGATGAAATGCGCCGCCGTCTGGAGCATATTCGAGGCATATTCCAACGATTTCACAGGGGGATTGTCCACGCCGTAAAACCCGATAATATTTTCGCCGTTATATAAGGGCGCCACCACAAGGGAATGAATGCCCTGGCGCTTCAGATTCTCGTACTGAAGGGGAGCGTCCTCCCGGATGTCTTCCAGCCTCTCGATGACAATATGCTTGCCGGTGCTGAAATTCCGATACCAGCTGGCGCACACCTCAGCGGGAACATTTTGAAGGTTTTCCTTTTCCGGCTCCACCCCATCGGCCACCCATTCATAGGTGTTGTCATCGCCGCCCAGCTCGTTCTGTTCAAATATGTAGGCCCGCTCCCCGTTCAGCGCCTTTCCCAAATGCATCAGGAGCACATTCAGCGAATCATCCGGAGTCTCCTCCAGCAAGGCCACCCGAAGGCCCTCGTTGATGACAACCTCCAAATTCTGAACGCTCCACATATCACTGTGCCGCTCATGGGCCTCCATGGCTGGGACGCCTTCTCCCACCCGTTCAACCAGTTTCTCTGAATAATCCATGTGTCCGTCCTCCATATAGGCCGCTTTCCGGCTAAAACCGCCGCGGCAAATTCCAGTGCGCAGAGAGTTTCCCCAAAAACCGCTGTTTTGGAATATTTTGTATCATCCTGCTTCGCTCCCACAGCTTCGCCGTAAAGGTCAGAAAATCCTTGCTATAATACCATATGCCCCCAATCACGTCAATAATAAGTGGCAGAAAACCGTTCACACCGGTGCCAAAAAAAGTTCTTCCCATAATAGGCAATCTGTGTTATATTGATTGCAAAGCTGATTACCCACCAGCTCGGCTGGATTCCCAATTCCGGATTGGTGGATTGAACGGCTTTTATTCTGTCCATTGACAGAAAACTATCCAAAAAAGGAGCGACAGGAACGTGACAGGAAAGCAAGCGGACTCCGGTACCAGCCGGGAGATAAAACGGAGCCTGAATGGGCGGATATTGAGAAATACCACTCTTAATATCTTGATTTTGGTGGTCATATGCTGCGTAATTATGGCTGCTTCCTTGCAATCCCTCGCCAACAACATCTTGTTGGACAGCCTTCAGCCCATGGCCCGGCAGTCGGCTAAGACCGTGGAGGCCAACATTCATATGCTGGCCGACCGTATGATGGGCATTGCCGGCGATCCCCGGATGAACACGGTATCCGCCGCCAGCCTGGGCGAAACGGAAGCGTCCCGCCCGGATGCCGCGGCGACGGCGGCAAACCGCATGGTGGTATTGAAAGAAGCGGCGGAGCTGTACGAGCTTTACACCATCGCCCTGTATGACCTGGATGGGCGGCTGGTGCAGGGAATCGACGGCGCGCCGGAAACCCTGGGCAGCGATTTTTTTGCGCTGCTGAAGGAGACAGACAATCTGACCATCGACGCTTCCACCATCTTCCAAGACAAGCTGGGCATTACGATGGGAATTCCTGTGAAGGAGAACGGCGAGACCGCTCTCTACGTGATGGGCGCCTATAAATATGATTTGCTGAACGATGTCATCAGCGGCATCAATCTGGGAAACACCGGAATGGCCTATATGGTCAACCGGGAGGGCGTCGTCACCGGCCACCCCAACCAGTCCCTTGCCCTCAGACAGACCTCGCTGGATGAGCTCAGCGGCGGCAACAAGGGCGCTGTGGAGCGGGTGACCACCGGGGAAACGGGAGCGACGGAATATTCCTTCGCCGGGGAAAAGATGCTCGTGGCCTTCTCTCCCATCCGAGGGACCCAGTGGTCGCTGGTCATCCAGATTCCCAAATCGGACTACAGCCATTTTATCACCGGAGCTATGCTGGTATCAATCCTGGCCACCCTGGCCGGTTTGACAATCTCCATCCTGCTGATTCTGCGGTTTGCCCGCTCCATCTCCCATCCGGTGAAGTGCGTCACGGACCGGATGGTGGCCCTCTCCAACGGCGACCTGCACACGGAGGTGCTGCCTGTCAGCACTGGAGATGAACTGGAGGTCATGACGCAGACGCTGGACGCCACCTTAGAAAGCGTAAACCGGTACATATCCGACATCCAGCAGGTACTGACCCGCGTTGCGAACGGCGACCTGCGCACCGGGCCCCAGGTGGACTATAAGGGCGATTTTGTGTTGATTCGCGGCAGCCTGCACACCATCACCCAGTCCATGAACGAGACCCTCCTCGGATTCCGTTCCGCAGCGAATCGGCTTACCGCTATGGCGGAACAGCTGAGCGGGCAGTCCGCACGGCTGCTCCAGGCCTCCATGGATCAGAATCAATCCACCGAGGCGCTGGTCCACGAGGTCACTCATGTGAAGGAGCGGCTGGCCGACGTTACGGAAAGCACCGGGCAGACCCGCTCCCAGACAGAGGAGATCAGCCAGCGCATTCAAACCGCCAATGAACAGATGCGCACCCTGTCCTCCGCCATGGATGACATCAGCGCCGACGCACAGCAGATTACAAAAATCGCAAAGGATATCGAGGATATCGCATTCCAGACCAATATTCTCTCCCTCAACGCCTCTGTGGAGGCCGCCCGGGCCGGAGCAGCCGGAAAGGGCTTTGCGGTGGTCGCCGACGAGGTAAAACAGCTGGCCACCAAGAGTGCCCAGGCCGCGCGGAGCGCCACGGAAATGGTTAACAATACCAAGTCCATCATCCAAACCGGCGTGGCGCTGACTGCGGATACCGCCGGCTCCCTCCGCGCGATTTCCGATGTATCCGCCCAGATCAGCACCATTTCGGATCAGCTGACGGCTGCGGTGCAGGGGCAGGAGACCGCCCTCACCGCCATGGAGGAGCGGATTGCCGCCATTTCGGCCATCGCAGACCGCAACCTGCAAAATGCCGGGGAAACGGAGCAGTCCAGCGGTTCGCTGGCGAGAGAGGCCGAGGCCCTCCAGTCCCAGGTTCAAAAATTTATTTTAAAGGAGAAGCACAGCGGATGAAACGGATTTTTGCCATGCTTTTAAGCCTGCTGCTGATCGCGCCGCTGCTGACAGCCTGCGGCAGTCAGACCGGGCTTCAAGACGGATATTATACCGCCCAAGCATCCGAATTCAGCCACGGCTGGAAGGAATATATCACCATTCTGGTGAAGGGCGGGAGCATTGTCTCCGTCGAGTATAACGCGGAGAACCCCAGCGGCTTCATCAAGAGCTGGGATAACGCCTATATGCAGACTATGCTCCATGCCCAAGGCACCTACCCCAATGAGTATACCCGCTATTACGCAAACCAGCTTCTGGAGAGACAGGGCGAGGGCGGTATTGATGTTATTTCAGGAGCTACCTCCTCTCACGGCTCGTTCCAGATACTGGCCCAGGCTGTGCTGGAACAGGCACGCAAAGGGGATTCCAGCATTGTATTCGTAGACACAAGTCACTGAGGGAAAACGTCTTTCCATTTCGAGCACCGCCTCTAACTGCAAAGCACCCGCCGGAACGTGATTCTTTCCGGCGGGTGCTGTTGTTTTGATCGCTTATCGCTGTCCCTTATCGTAAGGAATGCCCTCTGCCTTGGGCGCACGAGACTTTTTGGAGGTAAAGGCCAACACCACCAACGTGATAATATACGGCATCATACGGTAAAAATGAGCGCTAATAGGCGCAGTGGCCAGCATACACACCCCGTCGCCGTTGATATCAATGGACGCATAAGCCGCGGCAATACACTTGAACAGGCCAAACAGCAGCGCCGCGCCGGCGATATTCAGCGGCTTCCAGTTGCCGAAGATCATCACGGCCAGCGCCAGGAAGCCAAATCCCGCCACGTCGCCGGTGGCGGCACAGTTTGCGGTCGTCAAGGCATACACAAATCCGCCCATGCCCGCCAGCGCACCGGAAATCGTGGTGCCCGCATAGCGCATTTTATAGACGTTGATGCCCAGGGAATCGGCGGCCTGAGGATTTTCGCCGCAGGAACGCAGCCGCAGGCCGAACTTGGTCTTATAGAGCAGGATGGACAGCACCACAAACAGGAGAATGCACACATAGGTGGCCAAATAGACCTGATTGGCAAAGGTCTCCCCAAAGAAGCCCCAATCCGTCCCGCGCTCCACGCCGAAGGTGCTCTTTTTAATCATAAACCAGCTGGACGCGTCGCCCCGCTCCATGCCCAGCGTATTTTGGTTGGCGATCACGCGAATCAGAAACAGCACCAAAGCGGGAGCCATCAGGTTCAGCGCCGTGCCGCCAATGGTTTGATCCGCTTTCAGGTTCACCGACGCAAAGGAGAGCAGCAAGGAGAACACCGCCCCCAGCGCGGCCGCCGCCAGCATGGCCAACAGCTCCATCCCCTGAAGGGCCAGCCAGTTTTTGCTGGCCGCCGCGTTCTGGAAAAACGGGATGCCCTGCATCAGCCGCACAAAGAGGACCCCTACAAAAGCGCCGAAAATCATGATGCCCTCCAGCGCCAGGTTGATGATGCCGCTGCGCTCGGCAAACACGCCGGCCAACGCCACCAGCAGCAGGGGAACGGCATAGAGCAATGTCTGTTGAATTAAAAATGTCATGCCTGCTCCCCTCCCTTCTCTGTGGGCGCCTCAGCCTCCGCCTGATTTTCCTGCAAACGCTCCGGCACGGGCTGAATCTCTTTCTTCCCTTTCCTGCGCGCGTCCAGCAGCATCTTAATCACCAGGGAGAAGGCGCTCAGGTAAACAATCACCGAGATAATCACGTCAGTGATGTACTCATTGTAAGCGGTCAAATTGGTCAGCTGAAGGCCCACAATATTCAGCATGGACATAAAGCAACCAGTAAAGATGACGCCAACGGGGTGGTTGGCCGCCAGCAGGGCCACGGGGATGCCGTTAAAGCCGGTGGCCGGCAGGGCCTGATAGGTGGACCAGAAGAACTCCGTATTGCCCGCCAGGCAATACAGCGCGGCGCCCGCCCCGGACAGCGCCCCGGCAATGGCCATGGACAGCACGATGTTCCGTTTGTCGTTCACGCCGGCGTACCGGGCGGCGTGGCGGTTGGAGCCGCACGCCTTCAGCTGATAGCCCAAGGTGGTCTTGGTCATCAGGATGTACACCCCAACGGCAATCAGAATGGCGATAAAGATTCCCCCGTTCACCTGGGAGCCTGGAAACAGCTTGTCCAGCCCCAGCTTGGCAGTCTGCACGCCGTTGCCGTCCACATAGGTCCAGACCCCGTCCACCAGGGTCCGGCCATAGGCGGTTTTGTAGATGTAGCCGCTTTTCGTGTTCTCTACCGTGTTTTGGAACACCTTCGTGGCGTCAAAGAACCATGTCACCAGGTTGGCGGCGATCCAGTTGGTCATGATGCAGGCCAGCACCTCATTGATATTGAGAAACGCCTTCACAATACCGGGGATGCAGCCCCACAGGGCCCCCGCCAGCATACCGCCCAAAAAGGCCAGCAGCCAGATCAAGGGGCTTGGCAGTGCGGAGCAGGGAATCCCCAGGGCAATGGCCAGCGTGGCCATCGTCCCCATCAGGTACTGCCCCGGCGCGCCAATGTTGAACAGGCCGGTTTTAAACGCCACCGACACGGACAGGCCGGTGAGAATCAGCGGCGTGGCCCGAAACAGCATATTGCCCACGCTCTGGGGATTAAACCCCCAGGTCAGGCTGCCCCCGGAATTCCGCCCCGTGCTGAACAGCCCCAGGAAAATCAGCCGAATGCCCTCCCAGGCGCTGGACAGGCCCAGGTTCGGACTGAACAGGCCCACCACAACCACCAAGACGCTGCCCACGGCCAGGCCGATGACAATGGAGATCAGGGACGCCAGCACCGTCCTCACCCCGTCTCGCTTCAGCAAGGGATTTCCATGCTCATTCATGCGCCCTCATCCTCCTCTCCAGTATAGATTTGGACGAGATTGGGATATTTCACACTCACGCGCCCTTCTCCTCCTTCCCGCTCAAATTCATCCGTCTGGCTCCGGCCATATACAGACCCAGCTCCTGCACCGTGGTCTGCTTCGGATCTATCTCAGCCACAATTTCCCCTTCGTACATCACCAGAATGCGATCGGACAGGCTCATCACCTCGTCCAGCTCCAAACTCACCAGCAGCACGGCACGGCCCTTGTCCCGCTCCGACACCAGCTGGCTGTGGATATACTCAATGGCGCCCACATCCAGGCCGCGGGTGGGCTGGACCGCCACAATGAGGGGCTTCTCCCGGTCCACTTCCCGGGCGATGATGGCCTTTTGCTGGTTGCCGCCTGACATGGAGCGGGCGGTAGTCACCGGCCCCTGGCCGGAGCGCACGTCATACTGCTCAATGAGCTGCTCAGCGTACTCCCGCACCGCCTTTTGGTCGATAAAGCCATGCTTCTGGAACCGCTTTTCCTGGAAGCGCTGGAGCACCAGGTTCTGCTCCAGGGAAAAATCCAGCACCAGCCCGTGCTTGTGCCGATCCTCGGGGATGTGGCTCATGTTCGCCCCCCGGTGGCGGATGGAGGCGTGGGAGATATCCTCCCCGCACAAAACCGCGCTGCCGCCGGAGCTTTTTTCCAGGCCGGTCAAGCCGTAGACCAGCTCCGTCTGGCCGTTTCCGTCGATGCCGGCGATGCACAGGATCTCCCCTGCCCTGACCTGGAACGACACATGATCCACCGCGTTCTTCTTGTGGCTTCTGGACGGGACGCAGAAGTCCCGCACCTCCAGCACCGGCTCTCCCGGCTGGGCGGGCTCCTTTGTCACCTCCAGCTGCACCGGGCGGCCCACCATCATGTTGGACAGAGACTGCTTGTCTGTGTCCTTCGTCTCCACCGTACCGATATACCTGCCCTTGCGCAGCACCGTGATCCGGTCGGACACCGCCATAATCTCATTGAGCTTATGGGAGATAAACAGGATGGACTTGCCCTCCTGGGCAAACTCCCGCATGGTGGCCATCAGCTCGTCGATCTCCTGGGGGGTGAGCACGGCGGTGGGCTCGTCAAAGATGAGGATTTCGTTGTCCCGGTAGAGCATCTTCAGGATTTCCACCCGCTGCTGCATCCCCACGGTGATGTCCTCCACCTTGGCGTCCAAATCCACCTTCAGGCCGTAGCGCTGGGACAGGGCCTCCACCTTGGCCCGGGCCTCCTTCTTCTGGAGAAAGCCCAGTTTGGTGGTCTCCGCCCCCAGGATGATGTTGTCCAGTACGGTGAATACCTCAATGAGCTTGAAATGCTGGTGGACCATGCCGATGCCCAGGGCGGTGGCGTCGTTGGGATCGTTGATCTTGACCTCCTGGCCGTTCTTTTTGATGACCCCCTTCTCCGGCTGGTAAAGGCCGAAAAGAACGCTCATCAGCGTGGACTTACCCGCTCCGTTCTCACCTAAAAGGGCGTGAATCTCCCCCCGGCGAAGCTGGAGGGTGATATCATCGTTGGCGATGATACCAGGAAACTCCTTTGTAATGTGAAGCATCTCAATGATGTTCTCAGATTCCATCGTCCTCATCCCGCTTCCTGTCTAAAATGTCAACACAGGCTCCACAAGAAAGCCCCTATTATGTTGATTATACTTGATCTTCGACAAAAACACAAGCAATTTTATTCCAGCGCATAGAAAAAACAGACGGGACGCAATGCGTCCCGCCTGATAGAAATCTACACCAAAACTTAGATGATGTTCAGGGTCACGTTGGACCAGTCCTGCTCCAGACCGGTCTCATAGTCGGCGTCCACAGAAACGGAGCCGTCCTTGATGCCGGCCAGCAGCTTCTCATAGTCCTCAACCTTATAGGTCTTCATGGACCAGGTGGCAGTGGGCAGGCCCACCGCATCGTCCTTCGCGCCCAGAGCGGTACCGGTGCCGCCGATGTCGGAGAAGGTGCCGTCATACACCTTGGCCACGGCCCACTGCACGGCGCTGGACAGGCCCTTCATGGCGGAGGTGACAACCGCGTCGGACTCAGCGGACTGGTCCACGTCCACGCCCACCACCAGGCCATCGTTGGCGCCCGCCGCAGCGGCCACGGACTGGAACATGGAGCCGCCGCAGGCGAACACGATCTCAGTGCCGTTGGAATACCAGCCGCTGATCTGGGTCTGCAGCTCGGTGGAAGCGGAGAAGGTGGCGCCAAACTCCCAGGAGTAGTTCATCTCCACGGTCTTGTTCAGCTCCTTGGCGGCGTCATTGGCGCCCTGCACGAAGCCGTAGCCGAAGCGGCAGCAGGCGGGGTTGGTGCCGCCGCCGCCACCGGTGAAGCCCAGCTTCTCATAGCCTTCCTTCACCACAGCGTAGCCGGCCAGATAGCCGCTCTGCTCCTCCTGGAAGGAGATGCCGGCCACATTGTCCAGACCCACGGGATAGCCGTCGATAAACACGAAGGGCACGTCGGGGAACTCAGCGGCGGCCTTCTTCAGAGCGGCCTCCTGCATGAAGCCGGCGCAAACCACCACCTCAGCCCCACCCTCTACGGCGGCCTTCATGGCGTCGTAGCGGTCGTCGTCGGTGGCCTGATCGCCGTTAGCGGGCTGATAGTACTTATAGCTCTTGTTGTTGGCGTCGGCGTACAGCTTCACGCCGTCAAAGGTGCCCTGGTTGAAGGACTTGTCCTTCAACTGGCCTACATCAGTGATGAAGGCCACCTGATACTTGCCGTCCTCAGAAGTCATGGTGTCGGGGATTGCGTCAGCGCCACCGCCCTTATTGTCGGTGCCGTTGTCTCCGCCGTTGCCGCAGGCGGCCAGACTGAACATCATGGTCATCGCCAGCAGCATCGCTAAGAACTTTTTCATCGCGATTACATCCTTTCTTTTTCATCTTTTCCGGACGGCGCAGCCGTCCTCGCTCCTCGTCCTTCCAAAGCGGGGCTCAATATCTATGCCCCGGCCTTTGGACGTGCCCATTATATCGCGTCCGTTCTAAAAACACAAGGGCTATTTGCAGTATAGCCGGGGTTTTTACATTTTTCGGCTATTTGCACATTAATATCCCTGTGCGGCCTGCCCTTTTACCAACTTCACAATGCGGCTGGTCCCCAGCCGGTCCGCCCCCAGCTCTAAAAAGTCCGCCGCATCCTGGAGGCTGGAGATACCTCCCGCCGCCTTGATTTTCACATGGGGGGCCACGTTGGTCTTGAACAGGGCCACGTCCTCCCGGGTGGCTCCGGCGGTGGAAAAGCCGGTGGATGTCTTGATATAGTCCGCCCCGCTGTCCGACACGATTTGACACAGGCGCACCTTCTCCTCCCCGGTGAGCAGGCAGGTCTCAATAATCACCTTCAGCACCAGCTCCCCGCAGGCCGCCTTGACGGCCTTGATCTCCTCCAGCAGCTCGTCCCACCGGCCGTCCTTGGCCCAACCGATGTTGATCACCATGTCGATCTCCCTGGCCCCGTTGGCAATGGCGTCCTTCGCCTCAAACACCTTGGACGCCGTGGTGGAGTAGCCGTTGGGGAAACCGATGACGGTACACACCGGGAGCCTGTCCCCCAGGTAGTCCGCCGCCTGTTTGACATAGCTGGCAGGGATGCACACGCTGGCGCAGCCGTAGGCCGCCCCGTCGTCGCAGATCTGGCGGATTTCCTCCCAGGTGGCGGTTTGCGTGAGAAGGGTGTGGTCCACGGCGGCTAAAATGGTCTTGTTATCCATTGGAATCACCTCATTATAATAGATGATTTTATTTTACTATTGACGGGCCGGAAAAGCAAGGCAATCTCCGGTTTCCTGGGTGAATTTAGGCTCCGCAACCTGTGGTTGTCAAATTATATCCAACTCTTGGTTGCTATGTCCGCAGAATTTTGCTAAGATAACGCTGTCCAAAAGGCGCCGGACAGTTTTTCTTTTTGGAGGTAATCCCATGGATTTTCGAGAGCGTTTATTTAACCTGCGCCGTCAGGCGGGACTGTCCCAGGAGGAGCTTGCCAATCTCCTGGGCCTCACCCGGCAGGCGGTGCAGAAATGGGAGGCGGGCACGTCCCGCCCGGATATGGATAACCTGACCGCTTTGGCCGGCTATTTTCACGTCTCCCTGGATTATCTGGTGACAGGAAAGCAGTCGGCCTATTCCCCTCCCCCGCCGGACGATGCGCCCGCCCCGCCCCAGCCCGCCCCAACCGTCATCCACCACTACTACCACGAGGGCCGGCACTACGAATATAAAAGTAAGCGCACCCTGTTCGGCCTGCCCCTGGTCCACATCAATATCGGCCGCCGGAACCACTGGGCCCGGGGGATCATCGCCATCGGTAACATCGCCACCGGGTTCGTGGCTTTGGGCGGCATTGCCGCGGGTCTGCTCTCCCTGGGCGCGGTGAGCTTCGGGCTGCTGCTGGCGTTAGGGGCGGTGACACTGGGCGGCGTATCCGTGGGAGGTGTGGCCATCGGGCTGCTGGCCTGGGGCGGAATCGCTTTGGGCTGGCTGGCGATGGGCGGCGTGGCCGTGGGCGTGTACGCCGCCGGAGGCGTGGTGGCGGCCTCCCGGGTGGCGGTGGGTTATGTGGCCTCTGCGCCCCTGGCCATCGGTCAGATTGCGGACGGCATCAAAACCATCCACGTCCCCATGGAGGGGCTGTCGGACGCGGCGGTGTCACAGGCCCACGCCGCCATCACCGAGGCCTGCTCGGACGCCCCCTTCTTTGTCACCCGGTTCCTAAAATTTTTCGCGTGGGCGGAGCTGCGCTGACTCTCTCCGGCAGATCGGAACCCCGGTCTGCCGGCTTTTTTCGCTTTTACTCAAACAATAGTTGATTTTTTACAAAATTACCGCCATTGTATTCAACTATTATTTTTGTTATAATTCAACCATTAAGTGAAACGAGGTGCTGATATGTCCAACGTGTTGAGCGAACGCATCGCGCAGCTGCGGAAGGATCGGGGTCTCACCCAGGAGCAGCTGGGCCAGCTGGTGGGCGTGTCCGCCCAGGCGGTGAGCAAGTGGGAGAAAGGCGGCGCGCCCGACGTGGAGCTCCTCCCCGTCCTGGCCGACCGCTTAGGCGTCACCATCGACGCCCTATTCGGCCGGGAGGCGGGCGAGGCGGTGGACATCCACCAGGCCGCCTCCCGCTGGCTCCGCACCGTCCCCAAGGAGCGGCGGTTCGACCAGATCTGCCGCCTGTTCTGGACGCTGAGCAAAAATATGCTGGACGAGGTCAATATACCCGACATCGGCTATCTGAGCCGCGCCGTCATCATGGAGGAGGACCCTGAAATGGCCCACCACTGGGCCATGAGCCGGGTGCGGCTGGAGGCGGGGCTGATGCTCAGCCTCCACGCGGAGGACCTCTCCTTCGCCACCATCTGGCCCGAACCGGAGGGCGGCTACGACGCCCATTTTGCCTCCATGGACAAGTACCGCGCCCTGTTCTCCGTCCTGGCCCGGCCCGGGTGCCTGGAGGTGCTGGAATACCTCTACAGCCGGCCCTACCGCCACTATGTGCCGGAGACAGTAGCCCACGCCCTGTCCCTGCCCGTGGAGGAGGTGCGGAACCTGCTGGACGGCCTGCTGGAGCTGCAAATCCTGCAAAAGACGGAGCTGGAGCTGGTGGACGGGCTGACCAACGCCTATTCCCGCCGGGAGGAGGACAGCACGCTGGCACCGTTTCTCTATATGGCCCGCTGTATGATGCAGGCAGGCGGCTACCTGTTCAACATCGGCGGCACCGAAAAGCCTTTGCTTCGGGGCGGCGTTTGGAAAAAGACAGAGGAGGACAAATCATGACAGATAACGAGAAAAAAACCGCCGCCCGGCCCTTCTTCCGGGCCTTTTACCAGGGGAACCGGCTGCGTTTCGCCCTCACCCTGGCCCTCACCCTGCTGGGCATCCCCATCACCCTGATGGTATCCTGGATACTGGGGGCGCTGCTGGACGCCGCCTCCAATCGAAGCATGGAGCAATTCATATTCGTCATCAAGGTCTTTGTTCCTATGTTCGCACTTTATACCGTGCTGACCCTGGACTTCTACCGGGCCAAGGCCGGCTTTGTCTGCCGGGCGTTGAAGCAGTACAAATCCCTGGCCTTCCATAAGCTGTCGGAGAAAAGCATCAGTGCCTTTTCTCAGGAAAGCACCGGGCGCTACCTGTCCACCCTCACCAACGACGTAACCACCATTGAGACCAATTATCTGGAAAACAGCTTTATCATGATCGAACAGGCCATCCTGTTTGTAGGCTCTTTGGCCATGATGCTATGGTACAGCCCTCTGCTGGCCGTCATCGCCATCGTACTCAGCATCCTGCCCATCGCCGTGGCTCTGCTTACCGGGGGCGTGCTCACCCGCCGGGAGCAGGAGGTCAGCGAGAAAAACGAGGGCTTCATGGCCCAGGTCAAGGACTTGCTCAACGGCTTCTCTGTCATCAAGAGCTTCAAGGCGGAGACAGAGGCCCAGCGGCAGTTCGACACCTCCAACCAAACTGTGGAAGGCGCCAAGCGCCGCCGCAGTTGGAGCACGGGCCAGGTCAAGACCCTGTCCGGGCTGTGCGGGCTCATCATGCAGTTCGGCATCTTCTTCATCGGCACCTATCTCGCCATTCAGGGCAGCATCTCCGCCGGTACGGTGGTGGTGTTCGTCAACCTGTCCGGCTCCATGATAAACTCCATTAATATCGTCCCTCAGTACTGGGCCAGCCGCAAGGCCGCCGCAGGGCTGGTGGAAAAGCTGGCCCAGGTCACGGAGGAGAACGCCTCCCGCTCCGGCGATCCCATCCCGCCCGTGCTCCGGGAGGGCATCTCCCTGAACCACGTCACCTTCGGCTACGAAACGGATCAGCCCATCCTGAAGGACCTCTCCCTCACCCTGGAGCCGGGGAAAAAATACGCCCTGGTGGGCAGCTCCGGTTCGGGCAAATCCACCCTGCTCAGCCTGCTCATGGGCGCTTATGACGGATACGGCGGCTCCATCGCCATCGATGGCAAGGAGCTGCGGGAGGTGGACCCGGACAGCCTGTACGACCTGATGAGCCTGATTGGGCAGAACGTGTTCCTCTTTGACGATACCATCCGCAGCAACATTACCATGTTCCGGGATTTCCCAGACCAGTTGGTGGCCGACGCGGCTCAGCGCTCCGGCCTGTCCCAGCTGCTGGCCCAGCGCGGCGAGGACTACCGCTGCGGGGAAAACGGCGTGGGCCTGTCCGGCGGAGAGCGGCAGCGGGTGTCCATCGCCCGGTGCCTGCTCCGGGGCACGCCGGTGCTGCTGTTAGACGAGGCCACCGCCGCCCTGGACAATCAGACCGCCTTCGCTGTCACCGACGCCATCCTGCACCTGGACGGCCTCACCCGCCTGGTGGTCACCCACCGGCTGGAGGCGGCGCTGATGGAGCAGTACGATGAGATTATCGTACTGCGGGACGGAGTGCTCTGCGAGCGCGGAACCTATGAGCAGCTTATGGCGCACAAGGGGTACTTCTACTCCCTGTTCACCCTGGCGGCGTAACAAAAGGGCGGGACAGCAGCCACGCTGTCCCGCCCTTTTTACAGCTCTTTTTCCATCAAAATATACTCGCCGTTCCGTAGGCGCTCCCGGAATCCACACCGCTGAAACAGCTCCGCCGCCGGGTTGTCCACGGCAATATTGTCTGCCAGCCGCTTTATGCCGTTCTCTCTGGCCGCCTCACACAGCAGCTCCAGTCCCTGCCGCCCAAAGCCCCGGCCCCGGTACTGGGCCGACACCAGCACGTCGCAGAGATATTCCCCGAATGCTCCGTCATAGTGGTAGGCCGCCTCCCCAACGAAAGCCCCGCTCTCCTCATGGCACAGATAGCGATAAAAGTGCGCTCCCATCCGGCCCTCCAGCCACCGGGCATACCAGTCCGCCCAGCGTTCCCGGGGAAAGTCAATCGTCCCGCCATAGGCATGGTTGTAGGCCATGGTCTCCGGGTCGCTCAAAAGGCGGCGGCGAAAGCTCAGCTCCTCCAATTCCGGCCGGTGGAGCACAATTTTCCCGGACCGTGCCATCCTCTTCCTCTCCTTTTAAACGGACTGCCGCAAATGCGGCAGCCCGTTCTGGATTCATCGGTTTTACTCTTCCTCGGCGGGGATGTCCTCCTCGCCAGCCCCCTCCAGCAGCGCACGGATGGACAGGGACACCTTCTTGTTCTCCTCATCAATGGCGATAATCTTGGCATCCACGTTCTCGCCCTCGCTGAGCACGTCGCCGGGCTTCTCCACCCGGTGGTCCGCCAGCTGGGAGATGTGGATCAGGCCGTCCACACCGGGGACGATCTCGGCGAACGCGCCGAAAGTCATCAGCTTGACCACGCGCACGTTGGCGGTGTCGCCCACAGAATACTTGCTGGTAAACACAGTCCAGGGCTCCTGGCTGTGGTCCTTCATGCCCAGGGAAATCTTCTTCTTCTCAGGATCAAAGGAGATGACATACACCTCCACCGCGTCCCCCACAGAGATCACCTCGGCGGGAGTCTTGATGCGGGACCAGGACAGCTCGGAGATGTGGACCATGCCGTCCACGCCGCCGATGTCCACAAAAGCGCCGTAAGAGGTCAGGCTCTTGACGGTGCCGCTGTAGCGCTTGCCCACCTCGATGTTGTCCCAGATGGCGGCAGCGGCGGCGGCGCGGGCCTCGGCGGCCACGGCGCGGATGGAGCCCACCACGCGGCGGCGGGCGCGGTTCACCTCAGTGATGCGCAGCTGCACGCGGGTCTTGACCATCTCGGCCAGATCAGCCCCGCGGGGCTTGCCGGACTGGGAGGCAGGGATGAACACGCGGATGCCCTTCACACTGGCCACCAGGCCACCCTTGTTCTCCTCGGTAATGATGCCCTCCAGAACGTCCTTGTTCTCCACGGCGTTCTCCACGATCTCCCAGTTCTTGTCCGCGTCCAGGCGCTTCTTGGACAGCTTAACCACGCAGTCCCGGTCGCTGACCAGCACTACCATGGCCTCAATCTCCTCGCCCACCTTGGCGATGTCCTCTGCCTTCACGTCGGGATCGTCGCTCAACTCAGACAGGGGAATCGTGCCGGGATACTTCACGCCCAGCTCGACTTGAATCTCAGTCGGCGTGATGGCGGCAACCGTTCCAGTGACCTTATCCCCCGTATTCAAAATTTTGAACGACTCCTCCAGCATTTCCGCGAAGGACTGTTCAATCTCCATAATTTCATCGCTCATTTTGTTGCTGACCTCCTTTATTATCCACTCCGGCGTAGATGCGCCGGCAGTGATTCCAAGCGTGCCCACCTGGCGAAACTGTTCCCGGTCAATGCCCTCCCCCCGCTCCGCCTGCACCACCAAGGGACAGCGGCTGGCGCACAGCTGGGTAAGCCTCTTTGTGTTCGAGCTTTTTTGATCGCCAATCACGATCATGGCGTCGCATTGAGCGGCCAGTTCCAAGGCTTCAGATTGGCGCCTGGACGTAGCACCACATATTGTATCAAAAAATTCTGAGTTTGTACACACTTTTTTTGCGTTTTCCACGGTTTTTTTCCAACTCGCTTCAATCGCCGTGGTTTGAGAAACAAATGTCAGCGGCTGAGCGTACAATTCCGGCCGCTGCGCCAAAATAATCTCCAATTCTTCCCAGCCGGAGGCCACAATCCCCCGCTGGGTGCACCCCAAAATTCCCACAATCTCCGGGTGGTCCGCCTCGCCGATCACCACCGGCAGGCGTCCCCGCTGCGCGGCCTGGCGGACAATGCCGTGAATCCGGGTGACATTGGGGCAGGTGGCGTCGATGACGGCGCAGCCCCGCGCTCTCAGCGCTGCGTACACCCCGTCCGGCTCCCCATGGGCCCGTATGAGCACCGTGGAGCCCTCTGGCGCCTCCTCGGGAGCGGCAATGGTCACCGCCCCCATATCCTCCAGCCGCCGGATCACATGGTCGTTATGGGTGATGTGCCCCAGCAGGTATACCGCCCCCTGCGCCGCCGCCCGTTCCGCCAGCTCCACCGCCCGGCGCACGCCATAGCAGAAGCCCGCCGTCTCGGCCAGCACCACCTTCATGCCGCCCGCTCCTTCAGCGTGCGGATGCGCTCCATCAGCTCATCTGCAATGCGCTGATAGTCCTCTGGGGTTGGCTTGCGCCCCTCAAACTCCGGGTGGTAGGGCTCTCCGAACACAACGGTAGTCCTGCGGAACCGCCGTTTCTTGGTGGGGATGTACACCGGCAGGATGGGCGCGCCGGTGCGGGTGGCGAACATGGCCGCGCCGGTGCGGACCTCCGAGTCCTCCCCGTCCCTCACGCGGGTGCCCTCCGGGAACATCAACAGCTTCTCTCCGCCCCGCAGGATGCGCATGGCCTCCTTCAGCGCGCCCACATCCGCCTTGCCCCGCTTCACGCCGAAAATGCCCGCCTTTTTCAGCAAGAATCCCAGCACGGGCCACTTCATAATCTCCTCCTTCGCCATCACATGGACCTGCTTTCGCCACCCCAGACAGCAGACCACGTACAGCGGATCGCCCAGCGTGCTGTGGTTGCCGCAGATCAGCGCCGCGCCCTCGGGCACATTTTCCACGCCCACCGCCCGCCACGGATGAAAGATTCTCATGTAAATCCAAATAATCGGGTAGAGTACAGCGTATACCTTATTCATCAGCCTTCCCCTTTCACGCACCCGATTCGGCTGCCGACAATCTCCAGCAGCAGCTGAAAGCTCTCCTCCAGGTCCAGCCCCGTGGTGTCGGCCAACACCGCGTCCTCCGCTCGGCGCAGCGGGGATGTCTCCCGCTCCGAATCCCGCCGGTCCCGCTCCATCACCTCGGCCAGCACCTGGTCCAGCTCCACCCGCTGTCCCCGTTCCAGCAGCTCCTTCCAGCGCCGCTGCGCCCGCTCCTCCGGGGCCGCAGTGAGGAAAATCTTCAAATCCGCCTGGGGCAGCACCACCGTCCCGATGTCCCGCCCATCCATAATCACACTGTTCTCCTGGGCAATCCGGCGCTGCATCTCCAAAAGGAAGCCGCGCACCGCCGGAATGGAAGCCGCCTTTGAGGCGCAGGCCGAGACCTCGTTCCGGCGGATCTCCGCCGTCACGTCCTCTCCGTTCAGGAACATATGCTGCAAGCCATCCTCCCCGTAGGCCACGGTGATGGTCAGCCCGGGCAGCAGCGCCGTGACCGCCGGCCCATCGGCCGCGTCCACTCCTCTGCGCAGCGCCGCCAGCCCCACCGTGCGGTAAATCGCCCCAGTGTCCACATACAGAAAGCCCAATTCCTGGGCCAAGCGCTTGGCCAGCGTGGATTTCCCTGCGCCGGACGGCCCGTCAATGGCAATTCCCCAGTGCTTCATATTCCAACGTCCTTTCTCTCAGGCCTTCAGCACCCGCTGGGCCGCGGCCACCCCTGCGGCATAGCCGGTTGACCACGCGATTTGCAGATTAAATCCGCCGGTGTAGCCGTCCACATCCAGCAGCTCCCCCGCGAAATACAGCCCCGACGCCTGTTTCGACTCCATGGTTTTCGGGTCCACCTGGCCCACGGCCACCCCGCCGGCAGTTACCACCGCCTCCTCCACCGGGCGCACCCCGGTCAGCGGAATGGAGAAGTCCTTCAGCGTCTCCAGCAGCGTGCGGCGCTGCTCCCGGCGGATGTCGTGTACCTTTGTGCCGCCGGCAATACCGGTGCGCGCCACAAACACCGGCGCCATGCTCCGGGGCAGCAGGCCGCCCAGGGCGTTGGCGTAGTCCTGATTGGCCCGGGCCTCAAAATCCCGCAGCAGCCTGGCGTCCAGCTTCTGCCGGTCCAGGGCGGGCTTTAAATCAATGTGGGCGGTATACTGCCCTTTGGCAAAATCCATGTGGGCGGAGGCGGACAGCGCCAGCGGCCCGGACAGGCCGAAGTGGGTGAACAGCAGCTCCCCCTGCTCCTGAAAGACCGTCTTCCTTCTGTGGTCCCGCACGCAGAAGCCCACGTTGCGCAGGGACAGCCCCTGGAGCTGCGCGCAGCACGGATCGTCCGAGGTCAGCGGCACCAGCGATCCCCGGATGGGGACCACAGTGTGCCCTGCCTGCTCCGCCAGACGGTAGCCGTCCCCGGTGGAGCCCGTGCGGGGATAGGACGCCCCGCCGGTGGCTAAAATCAGCGCCTCACAGCCGCTGATGGTTCCCTCGGCCTCCCCCGTCACTGTGGCGAGCCGCCCGTCCTGAACCCGCAGGCCGGTCAGGCGGTCCCGCTTCACCTCCACGCCCTGGCGGCGCAGCTCAAAAAACAGCGCGTCCACAATATCCGCCGCTTTGTCCGAGCACGGGAACACCCGGCCGCCCCGCTCCGTCTTCAGCGGCACGCCCAGCTCCTCAAAAAAGGCCATCACAGCCTGGGGAGAAAACCGGCTGAGCGCGCTGTACAAAAACTTTCCATTTCGCGGGATGGACGCCAGCAGCTCCTCCTGGCTGCAGTTGTTGGTCACATTGCAGCGGCCCTTGCCGGTGATGTAAAGCTTCCGCCCCACCTTTTCGTTGGGCTCCAGCAGCAGCACGCGCGCACCCGCTCTGGCCGCTGTAATGGCGGCCATCATTCCCGCCGCGCCGCCGCCGGCCACCACGATCCGTCCGCTCACCCCAAAGCCCTCCTTCGCCTCAGTCCGCCGTCACTGCTGCGGCCCATACTCCACCTTTTCATAGACCTGGTACTCGTCCCAGATCTGCTCCAGCCGCTCAAAGGTGGCGGTCACCTCATTGGACTTTTTCCGCCCCACCGCCACAATCAGCGCGTTGATGACTGACAGAGGCGCCACCAGAGAGTCCGCGAAGGACACCATGTCGCTCTTGGCCAGCAAACGGTAATTGGCCGTATCGTACAAAGGGGACAGCTCGCTGTCCGTAATGGCCACCACCGTGGCCCCCTGGTCCCGGGCGAACTCCATGGCCCGCACGCAGCGGGTGGAGTACCGGGGAAAGCTGATGCCGATGACCAGGTCCTCCTTCCCCACCCGGAGCATCTGCTCAAACATCTCGCTGGCCAGGCTGGTCTGCACCTGGCACACGTTGTCGAAAATCAGCTTGAAATAGAAGGTGAGGAAATCGGACAGGGCCGCCGAGGAGCGCACGCCCAGGATGTAAATGCGCCGGGCGGCCACAATGGCCTCCACCGTGGCGGCAAAATCCGCCCGGCTCAGCTCCGCCAGCGACATACGCAGCTTCTCAATATCCGACTGCACCACCTTATCCAGCACGTCCTGGGTGCCCAGCCGGTCATAGGACACCTCAATGCGCTGCACCGTGGTCAGCTTGCTGCGAATCATCTCCTGCATGGCCTTCTGCATGGCGGGATAGCCGTCATAGCCCAGCTCCGCGGCAAAACGAACCACCGTGGATTCGCTGATCTTCACCGTCTGGCCCAGCTTGGCCGCTGTCATAAAGGCCGCCTTGTCGTAATTTTCCAGGATATACCGCCCGATCAGCTTTTGCCCCTTGGAAAACGTCCCCATCCTGCTTTGGATGGTGGTTAATACATCACGGCTCATAAGCTTGTCCCTACCCTACTCTTTTATCTCTTACCTCTCAAAGCGGCAAGCCCCACAACGGCCTGCTGATTGAAACGGTGCAAAATGCACTCGTTCAACTCGGTTCCCTATATCATAACGGTTTTGCAGGAAGAATGCAAGAGGTTTTGCACGTTTTCCCGGTCAAACTTGCAAAACAGCCCGTTCCTCCGCCGTCAAAAGCCGCCATTTTCCGGGTTTCAGCCCCTCCAGCCGCAACTCGCCCTCCCGCACCCTTCGTAGGCGCTTCACCGTCAGTCCGGCGGCGGCGCACATACGGCGCACCTGCCGGTTCTTTCCCTGGTGGATTACCACCGTGAGGGTATTTTCTCCCGTGCGCTCCACCCGGTCGGCCGTCAGCTCCTCTCCCTCCGACCAAACCGGCGCGGACAGCACCGGCAGTCCCCGGTCCAAATCCCCCGCCACCCAGACCTGGTACTCCTTTTCCACCCCGTGAGATGGGTGCGTCAGCCGCTGGGTCAGCGCCCCGTCGTCGGTGAGCAGGAGCAGGCCCTCCGAATCCATGTCCAGCCGCCCCACCGGCCATACCCTGGCCGGACAGCACCGCACCAAATCCGCCACCGTTCGCCTGTCCTTCTCGTCGGACAGGGTGGTGACATAGCCTCTGGGTTTATTCAGCATGATGTACGTACAGCCCCCCGGCAGCGCCAGGGCGGCGCCGTCCACCGCCACGCAGTCCAGCACCGGGTCGGCCTTATCTCCCAATCCGGCGGTCTTTCCGTTCACCGTCACCCGCCCTGCCAAAATGTACTCCTCCGCCCGGCGGCGGGAGCACACCCCCGCCGCTGACAGCAGTTTTTGCAGCCGCTCCTCCATGCTGCCCCTCCTCTCCGTCAATTCTCACGCCCGCCTAAAAGCGCCCGCACCTTTTCCCAAAAGGTCATGGGCTCCCGCACGTCCAGCCCCGCGCCGCCCTGGCTCACCAGCGGCATCTGGGCGATGACCTCCCCATTGAGCCGCCAGCGGATTACCCCCAGCTGAACCCCCGGGGGAAGGGGCGCGGAGGCGCTGCGCAGCAGCTCCACCTCCCGCACCGGCGCTTCTCCCGCCCTCAGCGGATAGCCCAGCTCCTCCTTTGCCGCCACCGTCATGGTGGGAATGAGGCTGCCCTCCACCGCAACGCAGCCCATCACCTCCCCCTCACGGCACAGCACCTGCCGCGGGTAGGTCTCAAAGCCGTAGTTCAACAGCTTTTCATGGTCGTTCCAGTCGTCCCCGTCGTTGAGGGTGACGCAGATCAGGGTCTGCCCATCCCGGGTGGCGGCGGACACCAGGGTGCGCCCCGCCTTTTCCGTGAACCCGGTCTTCATCCCCACGCAGCCCTCATAGCGGTGGAGCAGCTTGTTGTGGTTGACAAACGTCCGGGTCCCGATGGTGATGGACCGGGTGGCGCAAATTTCGGCCACCGTCTCGTTGCGCAGACAGGCCTGGGCCAGCAGCGCCATATCGTACGCGGTGGAGTAGTGGTTGTCGTCATTCAATCCGCTGGCGTTGACGAAGGAGCTGTTTTTCATCCCCAGCTGGGCGGCCTTCTCGTTCATCAGCGCCGCGAAGGCCTCCTCGCTTCCCGCCAAATGGCAGGCTATCACCATGGCTGCGTCGTTGCCCGATTGAAGCAGCAGACCGTACAGCAGTCCCCGCAGGGTGATCTCCTCCCCGGCCTGGAGATAGATGGACGAGCCCTCGCTGCCCAGCCACTCCCCCTTTACCGTCACCACCTGCTCCAAATCCTCCGCCCGCTCCGCCGCCACCAGGGCGGTCATCAGCTTAGTGGTGCTGGCGATGAGCCGGGGGCGGTGGGCGTCGTACTCATAGAGCACCCGGCCGCTCGACCCGTCCATCAAAACAGCGCTGTGGGCGTGGACGCTCACAGCGTAAGTGGGCGGACACAGCATCACCGCTGCCGCCAGCGCAACCAAAAGCGCACACATTTTCTTCATACAAAGGTCACTCCCATCCGAACATTCAGATGGGAGTAGTATGACCCTGATGATTTGGCCTTATCCGGCCAAGGGATTCACACCGGCGGTTCCCCGGCTCCCTCGGCGCTTTTTTTATCGATATACCCGGTAACTTTTTCAAACATCTCGGGCACCAGATCCACCACCCGGCTGACGGTGTCCCCCGGCGGGGGCGCCACGGGCAGCAACCGCACGGAGCCGTCCTTCACAATGAGGAACGCGACGGGCATTACGCTCACCCCGGCCCCCGCGCCGCCGCCGAAATTCTTCGGGACGTTTTGGGTCTTGCCGAAGTCGGAGCCGCCGGTGGCGAAGCCGAAGGACAGCTTGGACACCGGGATCAGCGTCACGCCGTCCTGCGTGATGATGGGCTGGCCTACCACAGTGTTGGCGTCCACCATTTCCCGGATTTTGTTCATCGTGGTTTGAAGCACTTCGTTAATGGGATGGTTGTTTTCACTCATGACTCATTGCCTCCTGTCTTTTGACTGCGGGCCTCCCGCTTTTCATCCATATCACCAGCGCCTTCACACCGTAGTGTACGCTTAACGTGACAATCTGCCCAATGGTAAACGTGAGTGCCGCGGTCAGCTCCACCCCGGGCTGCGTGCGCCCATAGTCCAAATCAATTTGGAAGCTGTGGCGCTTCACCTTGAAATTATTGTCCAAGATTGGCCAAATCATTCCCAGCGCGGCATTGGCCTGCCCGTACCCCAGGGCGATGGCGGCGGGGTCGCTCCCGCCCCAAATCAGCTGGAGCTCCAAATCGTCGATGCGGATTTTCCGCTTTAGCGCACCGCAGGCCTGGCCCGCCACCGGCAGCAGCTTCATCAGCCGGGACAGGGTGCCGGGCTGGCCCTCCTTGGGCTCCTTTTTGTGCTTTTCCGCTATGGGCGGCTTCTCCTTTTTGGCTTTCCCTGCCTGCTTGGGTTTGTCCCTTTTCTTGGCCTTCATGGGAAATACCTGAAGCTTAAACGGGCCCGCCAGCACCGATGCGAACAGCCCCGCCTCTCCGTAGCGCACCCTGCCGCCCACACGGATCAGGGAGATCAGCCACAGCACGGCCAGAACGATCAGCAGAACCTTGAGGAATGTCATGGCTCCGCCTCCTCCCCCTGCGTCCCGTCAGCTGCCTCCTCCGTCTCCCCCCTCTGGAGGCGCTGAAGGGCGGACTCCAGCTGCAAGGTAAGCTGGGCCTCCTCCTGGGTGGCGGTGGGCAGCTCCGGCAGGTCGTTCAACGACGCCAGGCCAAAGGAACGCAAAAAGTTTTTCGTGGTGCGAAACTGCATGGGCCGGCCGGGCACCGCCAGCCGCCCCGCCTCACAGATCAGCTCCCGCTCCAGCAGCAGTCCCACGGTGTACGAGCTGTCCACTCCGCGGACCTGCTCAATATACGCCCTTGTCACCGGCTGGAAGTAGGCGATGATGGCCAGCACCTCCAGCGCCGGCTGGGACAGCTTGGCGGGCTTCCGGTTTTCCAGCGTCTTGCGGATGTAGGCCGCCTGCTCCGGGGCGGAGCACATCTGCCAGCTGTTTTCCAGCCGCACCACCCGGATGCCCCGGCGCTCGTAGCTGTAAAAGTCCGCGATGCGCTGGCACACGCTGTCCACCGTCTCCCGGTCTTGGCCCAGGGTAAGGCAGATACGCTCCACAGGGACCGGCTCCCCAGCGGCAAAGAGGATGCCCTCGATGGCGCTCTCCAGCTCTTTTAATTCCATTGGACATCCTCCTTTCGCTGTTGTCACGCTGCGAAGCGGTCAGGTTCTCGCCTTCGGCTCGGTCGGCGATAGGCGTTTGCCACCGGCAAACATCGCCGCTTCTCCGCGCTTCTCAGTAACTGTCTATTGTCACATCCAGCTCCTCCGGCCTGTCGTCCACCGTACTGGTGACGGTGCAGTCCTCCGCCGTCCCCGCCAGATGGATGCGGTTGGCCTTACACAGCTCCAAAATGGCCAAAAACGTGGCCACCACCTCGGACCGGCTGCGGCTGGTCTTGAACAGCGCCCGGAACCGGGCCACCCCAAATTGGATAAGCCGTTCCAGAATGGAGCGGGCCTTGTCCGCCACCGGGTAGGGCTCCCGGCCCACAATCCCCTCAAAGGCCGCCGCAGGCGGGGCCAGCTTGTTGTCCGTCCGGGCCAGCACAGAACGAATGGCGGCCAAAATGTCCCCCTTGTCGTGGACGTAGCGGTAGGCGTTATCCGTCTGAACGGGCTCGGGCTGCTTGGTGAGGTAGTCCCGGCCGAACTCGTACCGTCCGCCCAGCGCCTCAGTGACCTCCTTAATCTTCACGTAGGTCTCCTGGCTCTTGTGCTCCTCCAGGGCGGCCATCAGTTCCTCCATCTCGCTCATGGCCACCTCGTCGTCGATGGACAGCAGCATCCGGGTCTTGATGTATACCAGGTGAGCGGCCATGGTGACAAACTCACTGGCGACCTCCAGGTTCAGCTTTTCCCGCTGGGCCATCCAGTCCAGGTATTGGTCCAGCAGCTCGGAAATCTGGATGTCCCGGATTTCAATTTTATTTTTGCTCAGCAGGTGGAGGATCAGGTCCAGGGGGCCGTCGAAGTCCTCCATATCCTCCTGCTTGGCCTTCACCACCTTGTCCAGGTGGTAGATGGGGGCTTCCATGGCGCCCCTCCCTTCCATAATAGGGGTATTATAGCAAATTTTTTGTCAAAAAACAAGGGTGCGTCATTGGCTTGTGCGCAATAAACTGGAATTTGTCAATACAACCTAAAACTTGTAATTCATAAGAAACACCTTATCTCTGCAAGAAAATAAGTACAATGTTAATGAGGATGAGAATGTGTAAAATTGTATGATACAAATCAGGTATTAGCTTCGTATCACTTGCCGGAATGAAACGAACAGTATCGCTGAAGCATTCATTATATCCCTTTAACTTTTTTTCTGACACTCCAAAAATGGTAAAGTACCAATGGCAGAAAAATTGAACAATTATCCAACATGACAAAACGAACAGCAAAAACCATTTCCCAACAGGATATACTGCATGATATAAAACCACTCCGGTAGTAAAAAGGCACAGCACTACAAATTCTGCACTCTTAATTCCAACTCCCTTTGACAATATCCATTTACTTGTCTCATATGATTTTATGCAGCCAAAAAACCATATCCAAAGAACAAGCTGAGCAACCAAACTTATCATTACAATTTCTCCTGATTTTTTGCTGAATTTAGCCAACTCAACAAATTACGGATTTACCGCTCACCCGTTCAGCTTCTCCAGCGCGGCCTTGGCCGCCATCTGCTCGGCCTCCTTCTTGGTCCGGCCCGCCCCCGCGCCGATGACCTTCCCGTCCACCGACGCCTCCATCTCGAAGCTGCGGCAGTGGTCGGGGCCGGTCTCCCGCACCAGCTTATAGTACACCGACTTCCCCGGCGTGCGCTGCACCAGCTCCTGAAGGGCGGTCTTGTAGTCTCGGTCGGCAGTCTTCTCCTGCTCCTTGTCCAGAATGAGGGCGCGGATGATGGGGCGCACCGCCTCCATCCCCCCGTCCAGGTAGACGGCGGCCAGCATGGCCTCGGTGGCGTCCGCCAGAATGGAGGGCCGCTTTCGGCCGCCCCCGGCGTCCTCCCCTTTGCCCAGGCGCAGATATTCCCCCAGGCCCAGCCCCTGGGCCGCATCGTACAGGCTGCCCTCGCACACCAGGGCCGCCCGGGTGCGGGTCAGCTCCCCCTCGGGCATATCCGGGTGCTCGTGAAACAGGTAGTCCGCCACCACCACCCCCAGCACCGAGTCGCCCAGGAACTCCAACCGCTCGTTGCTGGTCAGCCCCGCGCTGCGGTGCTCGTTGGCGTAAGAGCTGTGGGTCATGGCGTGCTCCAGCAAGCCGCGGTCTCGAAATTGATAGCCCAGCTTTTCTTCCAGCCTGTCCATAACAACCCCCACTTTCCTTTATCACAGAAAAAGCCCCGCTCCAGCGGGACTTTTTCATGTTTTCTCCGTTTTTAGATGTCCAGATGCTCCTGCATATACTTGTGCAAGTCGCCCACCGTTACGATGGATTCGATCTCCTCCGCCTCCATCTCCTCCATACCGAACTCCTCCTCCAAGGCCATGGACAGGTCTACCAGGTCCACGGAGTCGGCGCCCAGGTCGTCCACAAAAGCGGTATCGGCGGTGACGCTGTCCGGCTCCACGCCAAATTGTTCGGCAATCAGTGCGCATAATTTTTCAAACATTTTTGAGCAGCTCCTTCTATGTGGCTTTGAACACATCCATAATAGGGGCTTTGCGGCCCGCTGTCAATAGCCTTTTGACAATTTTTTGGAGGAGTCCATATCGCGGCCCTCACGCCCCTCCATTTTCCGTCCCCGCCGACGCGGGCTTCACCGGCAGGCGCATATGCTCCACGTTGTCTGAAATGTCCTCAATAATCCCCGAGCGGGCGAATTCCACCGCCTGCCGGATGGCGTTTTTCATGGCGTAGTCATTGGAGGAGCCGTGGGCCTTGATCACCGGCTTGGCAATGCCCACCAGCGCCGTGCCGCCCACCTCGCCGGCGTCCATCAGCTTCTTGAAGTCCCGGATGCCGTCCTTCACCAGCAGCGCCGCCAGCTTGCTGCGCACATTGCGCAGAAACATCTTCTTGATCTCCCGACCCAGGAACAGACCCGCGCCCTCCATGGTCTTGAGGAAGATGTTACCGGAGTAGCCGTCCGCCACGATGACGTCCACGGCTCCCTCCACCGCCTCCCGGGCCTCCACGTTGCCCACGAAGTTGACGCGGCCCTCCTCGCCCGCCTTTTGCAGAAGCTTATACGCCTCTTGCTGGAGGCTTGTGCCCTTGGAGGGCTCCGCGCCAATGTTCAGCAGGCCCACCTTGGGCTCCGGCCGGCCCAGCACGTGCTCGGCGTAATAGCTGCCCATAAAGGCGAACTGAAGCAAAAACTCCGGCGTGCCCTCGGCGGTGGCCCCGCAGTCCACCAGCACGGCCCCGCCGCCCCCGGTGGGCACCACCGGGGCCATGGCCGCCCGGCGGATGCCCCGGATGCGCTTGACCAGCAGCGTGGCCGCCGCCAGCAGCGCCCCCGTGGACCCAGCGGACACAAAGGCGTCCCCCTCCCCGCTTTTCAGCAGGTTCAGCCCCACTGTCAGGGACGAGTCCTTCTTCTCCTTAAACGCGGTGGCCGGATTGTCGCACATCTCCACCACCTGACCGGCGTGGGTGATGGACACCCCCGCCGGGACCTCGTCCAGCCCTTCCCGGCGCAGTACCTCCAAAATATCCTCCCCCCGGCCCACCAGGGTCACTTCCACTCCGTACTCCTTGACCGCCTGCAGCGCCCCCTTTACCGGCGCTTCCGGGGCGTTGTCGCCCCCCATGGCGTCTACGATAATGCGCATTTTAACCGGCCTCCCTCTCTATAGTCTCTCGTTCAGCCCCTCAATGAGCGCCAGGGAGCGCTGGGACAGCTCCGCGTTCTTGTTCCGCTTCCCCTTCACCCGGTGGTCCAGCGGGGGCATGATGCCAAAATTGATATTCATGGGCTGGAAATCCGCCACGCTCTCATTGCTCACATAGAGGGCCAGCGCCCCGATGGCCGTCTCCCGGGGAAAGTCCGCCGGGGCCTGTCCCTTCAGCCGCCGGGCCAGCTCCACCCCCGCCAGAAAGCCGGAGGCGGTGGACTCCACATAGCCCTCCACCCCGGTGATCTGCCCGGCGAAGGTCACGCGCTCGTTGCCCCGCACCCGGTAGTAGCGGTCCAGCAGCCGGGGAGAATCCAGATAGGTGTTGCGGTGCATCACTCCGTAGCGCACGTACTCCGCCTCTCTCAGCGCCGGAATCATGGAGAACACCCGCTTCTGCTCCCCCCACTTCAAATGGGTTTGAAAGCCCACCAGGTTATACAGCGTGCCCTGGGCGTTATCCCGGCGCAGCTGCACCACTGCGTAGGGCTCTCGGCCGGTTTTGGGGTCGGGCAGGCCGCGGGGCTTCAGGGGGCCGAAGGCCAGCGTCTGCACCCCCCGCCGGGCCATCACCTCTACCGGCATACAGCCCTCAAACACGCGCTTGTCCTCGAAGCCGTGGACCTCCGCCTCCTGGGCGGCGCACAGCTCCTTCCAGAAGGCCAGGTACTCCTCCTCGGACAAGGCGCAGTTGATGTAGTCCGCCGTCCCCTTGTCATACCGGGAGGCAAACCAGGCGTGGTCCATGTCGATGCTCTCAAAGGTGACGATGGGGGCCGCCGCATCGAAAAAATTGAGGTAGCTGTCCTGCGGGAACAGCTCCGCGATGGCCTGGGACAGCGCCTGCGAGGTGAGGGGCCCCGTGGCCACCACCACCTCCCCGCCGGGGATGGACACAACCTCCCCCTCCTCCACCGTGATGCCGGGGTGGGCGCGCACCGCCTGGGTGACGGCGGCGGAAAAGCCCTCCCGGTCCACCGCCAGCGCCCCCCCGGCCTCCACCCGCTTCTCGTCCGCGCAGCGCAAAATGAGGCTGCCGCACCGGCGCAGCTCCTCCTTGAGCAGCCCCACCGCGTTTTCCAGCTGGTCGGAGCGCAGGGAGTTGGAGCACACCAGCTCGGCAAAGCCGGGGCTGTGGTGGGCGGGGGTCATTTTTTGGGGCTTCATCTCCCGCAGCGTAACAGAAATTCCCCGCTGGGCCAGCTGCCAGGCGCACTCGCACCCCGCCAGCCCCGCGCCGATGACTGTAGCATTCATAGTCGTCATCCTTTTTCCTGTTTCACGTGAAACATTAGTTTTATCCATTGGGGGTGTCCGTGCGGCCCACCAGGTAGTCGATGGTCACGCCGTAGAAATCGGCCAGCGCGATCAGCGCTTTAATCGTTGGTTCCGTGGTCTCGCTCTCATAAAACTGATATCCACGGATTTTCACACCCATCAGCTCTGCAAGCTCTTTTTGCCGAACCTTCCGCTCTTTCCGCAATAATTTCATACGTTCGCCATACATTTTTATTTCTCCTCTTGACACGCTGGTTTCTGACGTGTATAATAAACACGTCAGAAATTAACGCTTTTTGGAGTTGATACTTATGACCGATGCCATGGAAGCCCTATTCCGCTATGCCCAGGAGCGCCGAATACGCCCTCTCCTGGACACGGAACCCGAGTTCAGCCAGGTGGTGTTGTGCCTTGAGCGGCAGGACAAGTCCTTCCGCGCTCTGTTGGACGAGGAGACAGAAACGCGCTTTGAAAAATTTCTCTCCGAACAGGCCCTTCTCGACCTGTTCAACGAGCGCGCCGCGTTCCGCGCCGGGTTCCAAATCGCCCTGGAATTGGAGCGGTAAACACCTCGCCCCGTTTCACGTGAAACATCGGTTCTATTCCGTCTTTGTCTTGGCCGCCTTTTTCGCGGTGGTTTTCTTGGCCGCCGTGGTTTTCTTCGCCGTGGTGGTCTTTTTGGCGGATGTGGTTTTCTTCGCCGTGCTGGTCTTTTTGGCCGCCGTGGTCTTGGCCGAGGAAGCGCTCTTTTTCGCCGCCGCCTTTTTGGCGGGCTTTTCCGCGGCTTCCGCTCCCTCCGCCCCCTCTGCCGGGGTGGAGGCGTCCGTCTTTTTCTTGTACCCGCCCCGCTTGTCCTCCGGCAAGAAATTGGAGCACTCAGGGTTGGCGCAGAAGGGCCGCTTGAATCCCCGGCCGGACAGCTTGAACATGGTCTGCCCGCAGATGGGGCAGTTGTCCTTCACCGGCACGTCCCAGGTCATAAAGTCGCACTTTTTCCGCTCGTCCTTGCTGTTCAGGTACTCACAGCAGTAGTAGGTGTACTGCTTATTGTTCTTTTTGCTCACGCCGGTGCGCTTCACCAGCCGTCCCCCGCACTTGGGGCACCGGCCCGGCATCTCCACCACCAGCGGCTTGGTAAAGGTGCACTCCGGCCAGCCGGGGCAGGCCAAAAATCGCCCGAAGCGCCCGGATTTGATCACCATATTCCGGCCGCACAGGTCGCAGACCTCCTCAGACACCTCGTCGGGCACCTTGATGCGCTCGCCGTCCAGCTCGGTCTCCGCCTTTTTCAGCTCCACCTCGAAATCCCCGTAGAACTCGTGCATCAGCTGCTTCCAGGCCACCTCGCCCGTCTCCACCTTGTCCAGACGGCTCTCCATCTGGGCGGTAAAATCCGCGTCTACAATATCCGAGAATTTGTCCTTCATCAGCCCTGTGACCACCTCGCCCAAGGGCGTGGGGCGCAGGTACTTGCCCTCCTTCACCACGTACTCCCGGCTGGTGATGGTGGAGATGGTGGGCGCGTAGGTAGACGGGCGGCCCACGCCCCGCTCCTCCAGCGCCTTGATGAGCGTGGCCTCGGTGAACCGGGCGGGGGGCTGGGTGAAGTGCTGGGCGGGAGTCAGGCCGCCCAGCTTCAGCAGCTCTCCCTCCTTCAAATCGGGGAGGGGCGACTGGGGGGCCTCGTCGTCCTCGTCCCGGCTCTCCTCGTACACCGCCGTAAATCCGGAAAACTTGATGGACGAGTGGCTGGCCCGGAAGCGGTAGCCCGCCGACTCCACCTCGATGGAGACGCTGTCGTACACCGCCCCCGCCATCTGACAGGCCAGGAAGCGGCTCCAAATCAGCTTGTACAGGCGGTACTGCTCGGAGGTCAGGCTTTTTTTCAGCTCCTCCGGCGTCAGGTTCACATCGGAGGGGCGGATGGCCTCGTGGGCGTCCTGAGCGTTGCCCTTGGATTTGAAGCGCCGGGTTTTTTCCGGATAATACTCCTTGCCGTACCGGGCAAGGATAAAGCTTCTCGCCGCGGAGAGCGCCTCCTCGGACAGACGCAGGGAGTCGGTACGCATATAGGTGATGAGGCCCACCGTACCTACGCCCTCGATGTCCACGCCCTCGTACAGCTGCTGTGCCACCGACATGGTGCGCCGGGGCGTCATGTTCAGCTTGCGGGACGCCTCCTGCTGCAGCGTGGAGGTGATGAACGGAGGGGCCGGGGCGCGGTTCTTGTCCTGCCGCTTCACGTTTTTCACCGTGAAGTCAGCCCCTTTTACCGCGCCGATAATCTCCTGCACTTCCTCCTCGCTGCCCAGCTCCATGCGCTTTTCCCGGCCGTAAAAGTCCGCCTTGAACCGCCCCAGGTTGGGCGCAATGCGGGACAGGTCCGCGGTGATGGACCAGTATTCCCGGGGCACGAAGGCGCGGATCTCCTCCTCCCGCTCCACAGCCAAGCGGGTGGCCACCGACTGCACCCGTCCGGCGGACAGGCCCCGGCGGATTTTCTTCCACAGCAGGGGCGAGAGCTGATAACCCACAATGCGGTCCAGCACCCGCCGGGCCTGCTGGGCGTCCACCAGGTTCTGGTCGATGTCCCGGGGCGCGGCGATGGACTCGGTGACAACCTTGTGGGTGATCTCGTTAAACGTCACCCGGCACGTCTTCTCCTTGGGCACCCCCAGCACCGACTGAAGGTGCCAGGAGATGGCCTCTCCCTCCCGGTCAGGGTCGGTGGCCAGATAGACCCGGTCGCTGGCCTTCGCCGCCCTGCGCAGGTCCTTGATGGTGTCTTCCTTGTCCTTGATATTTTGATACTCCGGCTCAAAGGTGGTCACATCCACCCCCAGCGTGCTCTTGGGCAGGTCCCGGATGTGGCCCATGGACGCCTTTACCTCAAAGTCGGGTCCCAGATATTTCCCAATGGTTTTTGCCTTTGCGGGTGATTCCACAATCACCAAATTCTTCTTTGCCATAGTTTTGACTACTCCATTTTCAATTTCGCCATAACCCGAAAACGCTTGCCGCTCTCCTCCGCCACATAACCCTGGATTTGCAGCAAAGTCAGGGCGGACAGCACCCGCCGGGCGGGAATCTGCGTGCGCTCCACCAGGTCGTCGGCCCGAAGCTCTCCCTCGTTCAGCGCCAGCAGCACCTCCCGCTGGTCGTCGGTCAGCTTATTTTTACAGTCTTCCCAGCGCAAATATTCCTCTTTCGCCTCCGCCGCCGGCTTTTTCTCCCGGGGCGCTCCCCGGCCCTTGGGCGAGGAGGGTTCTTTTCCCATTCCCTCCAGCCTCTGCTCCACCGCCTGGGACGAGAGGGCCTCCTCCTGCCGCAGGCGGGCGGGAAAGCGGGCGGCAAACTCACACAAAATATCGTCCGCGCTCAAAATCAGCTTGGCCTCGCCCTTTTGAATGAGCCGGTTGGTCCCCTCGCTGGAGGGCGCGCTGATGGGCCCGGGGACGGCAAATACCTCCCGGTCCTGGTCCAGCGCGTGGCCCACCGTCAGCAGCGTGCCGCCGCGGGGGCCGCTCTCCACCGCCGTCACCCCCACGGACAAGCCGCTGATAATGCGGTTTCGGACGGGGAAGTGCTCCCCCTTGTGGTCCGTTCCCGGCGGATACTCGGAAATCAACGCCCCCACCGCCGCCACATCCTCATACAGCTCCTTATGATACCAGGGGTAAACCCGGTCGATCCCGCCGCCCAGTACACATACCACCGGTCCGTTCACTGACAGCGCGCCCTTCACCGCCGAGGCGTCGATACCCTGGGCCATGCCAGTAATCACCAGCGCGCCCTTGCGCGTCAGCTGGGCGGAAAGCTGGAACGCCGTCTGCATTCCGTAGGCGGTGGCATCCCTGGTGCCCACCATTCCAATGGCGACCTCCTCGTCAAAGGCGATCTGCCTCCCCTTCCAATACAGCACCAGGGGCGGCTGGTGAATGGCGGCCAGGCGCTCCGGATAGGTGGCGTCCTGGAGGGTGAGCAGCTGAATGCCCAGCCGGTCGCAGTCGCCCAGGATCTGGTCGGCCCGGCCCAGAGATTTGTCCAGCAGGGAACGGATCGCCCCCTCGCTCAGACCGCCCAGCAGTTCAAGCGCCCCCCGGTCCGCCGCGTATACCTGCTCCGGGGAACCAAAATGGTCCAGCACCCGAACGGCGGCCTGTCCCGCGATTCCCTTGCGCTGGGTGAGCCAAATCCAATGCTTTAAATTCGACACGGCGCCTCTCCCTCTCTCTATCTGCCTCGAGCCATCTCCCACAAAAGGATGGATGCCGCCACCGCGGCGTTCAAAGATTCGCATCTGGAAGACATGGGAATCTTCACCGTTCCTTCACACAGCGACAGCACCTGCTCCGACACACCCCGGCCCTCGCTGCCGATGACCACGGCGCAGCCTCCCAAATTCGCCTCCCGCACATCCGCCGTGTCGTCCCGCAGCGCCGCGGCGTACAGCGCAATCCCCGCGGCCTTGAGCGCTGCGGTCAGCTCCTCCGCCGTACACTGATAGCTGTGCCGGCGGAAATGGACCCCCATCCCCGCCCGCACTGTTTTAGGGTGATACAGGTCGGCGCAGCCGGGCAGCAGAAACACTCCCCCGCAGTCAAAGGCATCCGCCGTGCGCAGAATGGTTCCCACGTTCCCAGGGTCCTGTACTCCGTCCAGCACTAAGCACCCCTTCGCCTTCAGCGCCTCCGGCAGTTCAAAGCCCGCAGCACAGCTCTGCCTGCAGGAGAACACCACCCCCTGGGGCGTTTTCGCCGGGCTGACAGACTCCATCACGCTCTGCGTCACTTGGGCGATCCGAACCGTCCCGTCCCCCTCGAAGCGGGACAGGTCCGCCCCCTCCGTGTAGAGAATGGCGCAAGGCGTCCGCCCCCACAGTCCGGCCTCCTGGAGCAGTTTTGGGCTGTCGCACAGAAACTCCCCCGTCTCCTCCCGATAGGCCCTGGACGCAGCCAGCTTTCGGAAATGGGCGCACAAGGGATTGTGCCTGCTTGTGATGATTTCCCGCTCCACGGTCCGCCCTCCCTGTTTCAATACGCAAAAGCATACCGGCGGCCATGCCGGTATGCTTTTGCGGCAGCTTCTTAATCCAGCGGCTTGAGGATCGGCAGTGATTTTCCGCACCATCAGAATGTTTTCATAATCGCTCAAATCCATTCTGCCGCAACGGTTTCACCCATTTTACCCTCATTTACAGCTTCAAACGTTACTTCGTTTCCTTCCCGGCGCATACTCCTCCCTTGCTCCGGAGAAACGCGCAATATAACGCCATGTATCTTAACACACCCATTTCCACCTTTCAAGTGGTTTCTTGCATTTATCTATATCATACAGTTTATTTTTCACCGTCAAAAAATGCTCAGGTGCAGCTCCTTGCTCAGCTGCTCCAGCAGCTGAATGCCCGCCACACTGTTCCCCTTGCGGTCCAGAGCGGGGCCAAATATGCCGATTCCCATACGGGTGGGGACCACGGCCATGATGCCGCCGCCCACACCGCTTTTGGCGGGGACGCCCACCCGCAGCGCAAACTCCCCCGAACCGTCGTACATTCCGCACGTCATTAAAATCGCGTTGACATACTGCGCCATAGCGGCGGGAAAAATCCGCTCATTCGACACCGGAAGCCGCCCCCGGTTAGACAGCACCGCCCCAATATGCGCCAGCGCACGGCAGTCCACCCGGATGGAACAGGCCCGGAAATAGCAGTCCAGCACCGCCTCCACATCATCCTCCAGCAATCCGTGAGATTTCAGCAGATAGGCCAAGGCCCGGTTTTTGCTGCCGTGGCTTTTTTCCGATTGGTAAACCGCCTCATCCACGCCGATCTCCTCCTCCCCAGCCATCCGCTGGGTCAGCTCCAGCAAGCGCTGGAAGCGTTCGTCATAGTCCCGGCCGTGAATCAGGCTGCACATCACAATGGCCCCCATGTTGACCATGGGATTGATGTTCCCGCTGTCCAGGGACTGCTCCCCGGCATTGATGGCGTCAAAGGGCTTCCCCGTGGCCTCCACCCCCACCCGGCTCATCACATACTCAGCGCCGTTGTCCAGCAGCGCTTGGAGCAGCAGGATAGGCTTGACAATGCTCTGGATCGTGAACGCTTTGCGGCAGTCCCCCGCCCAGCTCCGCTTGCCCTCGCTGCTCATGATATAGATTCCCAGCGCCTCCGAATCCCCCTTTGCCAGCTCCGGGATGTAGTCGGCAACCCGTCCCTGCCGGGCGGCGGGGCGGCAACCCTCCAGCAAACGCTCCAAAAGTTCTTCCATCGCTCTCTCACCCTTCTGTTCCAGCATAGCATCAAGATAACAAACCAATCCCCTTCTGTCAATGTTAAGCTTACAATAACCTTCCTAATCCCTCCAGCCGTTTAAAAATCGGTTGAAATCAAGTGAGGGAAATGCTATAATATCCCGGAAATTGATGGGAGGCATCGTGCGCTATGAAAAGACCGCTTTTTCTAATGGTATCCATCTGTTTATTGTTGTTCTTGACCGCCTGTGACGGCCAGACGCAGGCCCCAGCCGGCAGCCAGCCGGTGAACGAAACCATTTCGCTCACCGTGTGGGGAGCCGAGGAGGACGAGGCTTTGCTTCAGGAACTATTCGACTCCTTCCAATCTCATTATGCCGGCCAGGCCAGTTTTCAGATCACCTACCAGCCCCAGAGCGAATCCAACTGCAAAGACGCCCTGCTGGGCGACTTAGAGGGCGGCGCGGATGTGTTCGCGTTTGCCGACGACCAGGTGGCCGCGCTGGCCGCCGCCGGCGGACTGGACCCCATTGAGAACGAGGCCTCCGTCCGAAACGCATCCCTTCCGGCCGCCGTAGAGGCAGCCAGCGTGGGAAATACCCTCTACGCCTATCCATTGACCGCCGATAACGGCTATTTCCTTTATTATAACAAAGCCTACTTCACCGAGCAAGACGTACAAAACCTGGATCAGATGCTGGAGATCGCCGCCCAGGCCGAAAAGCTCATCGCCATGGACTGGTCCTCCGCGTGGTACGTCTATGCGTTCTTCGGCAACACCGGGCTGGAGGTGGGTCTGAATGAGGACGGCCTCACCAACTACTGCACGTGGAACAGCACCGACAATCCCATCCGGGGGACAGACGTGGCACGGGCCATGCTGGACATCGCAGCCAGCCCCGCCTTCGCCAACCGGCCGGACGCAGAATTTCTCGCCGGCGTTCGGGACGGCTCCGTCGTCGCCGGCATCAGCGGCGTGTGGAACGCCGTGGCCATCGAGGAGGCCTGGGGCGATAACATGGGGGCCGCCAAGCTGCCGACCTATACCTGTGCGGGCCGGCAGGTGCAGATGGCGTCCTTCTCCGGCTGCAAACTCATTGGGGTAAACGCCTATTCTCAGCACCCGGAGTGGGCGGCCCGGCTGGCGGAGTGGATCACCAGCGAGGAAAATCAGCGCCTGCGCTTTGAGCTGCGCGGCCAGGGCCCGGCCAATATCAACGCGGCCAACTCCCAAGAGGTCCAGTCCTCTTTGGCCATCGCGGCCCTGCTGGAGCAGTCCAATTACTCCCAGCTCCAGCGGGTGGGTGGAAAGTTCTGGGACCCCGTATCTGAGTTTTCCACCAGCATGGCCCAGGGAAATCCTTCCGGCGCATCCCTCCAGGCCCAGCTCGACCGGCTGGCCGAGGGAGTAAGCCAACGGTAGCCACAAACGCACATCATCGTGGGAGGAAAGCATATGAAAGGTAGACTGACTTTGCAGCAGCGCTTGATTTTACCCATCGTCCTGCTGGGCCTGATTACGCTGCTGTCCAATATTTTGGCGGTATTCAGCATCAATAACGTTCACGCCAACGCGGGGACCATTGTGGACGAGTGCATGGCCAGCGAGGAACGGCTGGAGGATATCCGGCGCTCCGTCATGGATATTCACCGTCTGGCGCTGTCCCACATCGTAGCCGCCGACCACGCCACCATGATCCAGCTGGTGCAGGAAATCAAGGCGGAGGAGGCTGCTTTGGATGAGAAGCTGAGCTCCTATGAGAGTTTCCTCTCTCCGTCGGAGCAGGAGAGCTATCAATCCCTTCTCCACAGCTATGCGGAGTTTAAGCACGCTCTGGTCTATCTGGTCAGCGCCAGCGCCGACAGCAAAACCCAGGAGGCCTACGCCACAGCCAACGGGGACGTGGCCCTCTGGAGCAGCGCAGCGGAGTCCGACCTTGACGCCCTCTCCGCCTCGGTGAGCGCCCAGGCGGAGGCCGCGCGGGACAGGCTCACCCTGGTGTACGCCATCTCTCTGATCACCAGCGCCATAACCCTGGTTGTGGGCATTTTCCTGGTGGCCGCCGCCTTCCGAATCATCCGAAAATATGTGCTCACCCCCATTCACGACGTGATGGGCACCCTTCAGGACAGCTCCGAACGCATCAGCGGCGTGGTGGGCGAGGTGCGCCAGCGGACCCAAACCTCCAACGGCAGTGTCCGAAACCTCTCCGCCCTCACTCAGCAGCTCTCCGCCGCCCTGGAGGAGATCGCGGGCAGCGCCGCCTCCATCACCCACAGCGCCGCCGGCACCCAAGGCGATGCCCAGAGCATGGCGGAGGAGTGCTCCTCCATCACGGCCTACTCCGCGGGAATGCGGGAGCGGGCCGAGGAGATGGAGCGCTCCGCCCACCAAAAAACCCAGACCGTCCACACCAAAACAGCGGACATCATGGCCATGCTGGATCAGGCCATCCAGCAGAGCCGCAGCGTAGAGCAGATCAGCGCCTTAACCGAAGACATTCTCAGCATCTCCTCCTCTACCAACCTGATCGCCGTCAACGCCTCCATTGAGGCCGCCCGGGCCGGGACGGCCGGAGCAGGTTTCTCCGTGGTGGCTCGGGAGGTTCACCAGCTGGCCAACTCCTGCGCCGAAACCGCCAACCATATTCAACAGGTCAGCACAGTGGTGACTGGCGCAGTCAGTTACCTGTCCGACAGCGCGCGGGAGCTTGCCGACTACCTCAGCCAGGTTATTACGGACCTATTGGAGCAGTCTGTCCAGGCCGGTCAGCAGTACCGGGAGGACTCCGACTACATCGGGCACGCCATGGAGCAGTTTAACGACCGAACCGAACGGCTGAAAACCGCCATGGATCAAATCGCCTCCTCCATCACCAGCATCTCCGGGGCCATCGACGGCGCTGCCTCCGGCATTTCCGGCGCCGCTGGCAGCACTCGGGTTTTGGTAGACGACATGGCGGGAATCACCACGCGAATGGATACCAACCAGGAGATTGTGGGGGAGCTTCAAAAACAAATGGATGTATTCGCAAATCTTTAGCGCTGCCACACCAAGCTGTACCATAACGCGGATTTGAGAGAGGAAAGAGACAATGAAACGAGAAAACTTCCGCTCCCGGCTGGGCTTTCTGCTGGTGAGCGCCGGATGCGCCATCGGCATCGGCAACGTATGGAAATTCCCCTATGTCACCGGGGAAAACGGCGGCGGCGTGTTCGTGCTGTTCTACCTGCTGTTTCTGGTGATTATGGGCGTGCCCGTGCTGACCATGGAGCTGGCGGTGGGCCGGGCCAGCCGCAAAAGCGCCGTACTGGGCTACAAAGCCCTGGAGCCCAGCCGCTCCAAGTGGCACATCCACGGCTGGTTCTGCCTGATCGGCTGCTATCTGCTGATGATGTACTACACCACCGTGTCCGGCTGGATGCTGGGCTATTTCTTCAAATTCGCCGGGGGCGCTTTCTCCGGCATGGCAAACGAGGCGGTGGACGGGGTATTCTCCGCCATGCTGTCCAACCCCGTTGAGATGACGGTGTGGATGGCAGTGACGGTGCTGGCGGGCTTTTTGGTGTGCTCCCTGGGCCTCCAGGGGGGCCTGGAGCGGGTGACTAAGTGGATGATGATGGGCCTGCTGGGCCTCATCGTAGTGCTGGCCGTCCACAGCCTCACCCTCCCCGGCGCGGCGGAGGGCGTCAAGTTCTACCTGCTGCCCGACTTCGGCCGGGCGGTGGAGCAGGGGCTGGGCAAAGTCATCACCGCCGCCATGAACCAGGCGTTCTTCACCCTGAGCCTGGGCATCGCCGCCATGGAGATTTTCGGCAGCTACATGAGCCGGGACAACACCCTGGCCGGAGAGGCCGCCCGCATCTGCGGGCTGGACACCTTCGTGGCCCTGATGAGCGGCCTGATCATTTTCCCCGCCTGCTTCTCCTTCGGCGTGACACCCAACGCGGGGCCGCCCCTCATCTTCGTCACCCTGCCCAAGGTGTTCACCGGTATGGCCGGAGGACGGCTGTGGGGCTCCCTGTTCTTCCTGTTCATGTCCTTCGCCAGCTTCTCCACCGTGATCGCCGTGTTCGAAAGCCTGCTGGCCGGGTGCATCGACAACTTTGGATGGAGCCGGAAAAAGGCGGCGCTGGTCAACGGCGTATTCATCCTTATCGCCAGTATGCCCTGTGTGCTGGGCTACAACCTGTGGTTTTTTGAGGCCACCCTGCCCAACGGCGCGGTGGGCCAGGTGCTGGATATCGAGGACTTCCTGGTGTCCAACCTGCTCCTCCCCCTGGGCTCCCTGGTGTACCTGCTGTTCTGCGTCACCAAATGGGGCTGGGGATTCGACAAGTATCTGGAGGAGGCCAACACCGGCAAGGGGCTGAAAATGCCCCGGGCGCTCAAGCCCTATTTCCAGTTTGTCCTCCCCGTCCTTATCCTGGTGATTTTGATTCAGGGTCTGCTCAAATAAAAACAATTCCCGGCTTCCCTTGGAGGCCGGGAATTGTTTTTATGTTTTTTCGCGCTCCCTCATCTTCCCCTCATAATCCCGGAGAGACGCCAGCGCCTGGCCCGACATGGGCAGAATGACGATGATGTTAAACACCGTCATCAGTCCCACCCCCACGTCCCCCAGGTCCCACACGAAGGTATAGGCCGCCAGCCCGCCTACGAACAGCATCACCAGGGCCACCACCTTATACAGAGTCTGGGACAGCCAGCCGTCCCCAAAGAGGTAGGCCACGTTGGACCGGGCGTAGAACAGAATCCCCACAAAGGTGGAAAAGCTGAACAGCCAGAGAATCAGGGCGATGAACACCACGCCGAACCGCCCCAGGTGGTGCTCCATGGAGGCCTGGAGCAAATCCATGAGCTCCAGCCCCGCCACCTTTTCCGCCGGAGTCACCAGGATGATGAAGGCGGTGCAGCTGCAAATCACAATGGTGTCGATGAACACCCCCAGGGCCTGCAAAAGACCGGTCTTTGCGGGATGAGAGGCGTCCCCCGCCGCGGCGGCGCAGGGGGCGGAGCCGGAGCCCGCCTCGTTGGAAAACAGCCCCCGCTTCACCCCGTTCATCACCACGGCGCCAAAGCCGCCGGCTACCGCTTGGCGCAGGCCAAAGGCCTCCTCAAAAATACGCCGGAACACATCGGGCAGCACCGTGATGTTCATGCCGATGAGAATCAGGGTGATGATAAAGTAGCAGGCCGCCATGATGGGCACCAGGACATCCAGCACCCGCACGGTGGCGTTTTTTCGCAGCACAATGGCAGCGGACAGGGCCACCAGTACCGCAGTGGTGTAAATAGGCTCAATGTGAAAGGCGTTCTGGAAGGCGGAGGACACGGAGTTGGCGATGACCTGGCTGATGCCGCACCAGCAGATCAGGCCGGACAGCGCGAACAGCACCGCCAGGACGGAGTACCGCCCCAGCTTCCCGCCCCGCTTCTCCTTAACGAAATTGTGGATATAATAGGCCGGACCGCCCCGCCAGCCGCCGTACAGGGGATCGCGCTCCTTGTGGAGCTGAGCCAGAGTGGCCTCAATGAACGCGGTGGAGGAGCCGATCAGCGCCGTGATCCACATCCAAAATACCGCCCCCGCCCCGCCCGCGGAGATGGCGGCCACCACGCCGATCAGATTGCCCATCCCCACCCGGGTCGCAGTGGAGACAATGAGCGCCTGAACTCCGGAGATGGCGCCGCCCTCCCGGCTGGTCCGCTTTTCCACCGTCACCCGCAGCATCTCCGGGAACAGGCGGACGGGGAGAAACCGGGTCCGAATGGTGAAAAAAATCCCGGTCGGAATGAGCAGCAGCACCAACAGGGACACCCCCAGCGCGCCGCCCCCCGGCAGCGGGATCACAAACAGATCCCCCCACAGCAGGTTATATGCGGCGGTGATGGCATTGACAATATGCTCCATAGGGGCCCTCCTTGGCTTTCGTTACACTGAGCTCACCGCAAGCAGGCGCCCAACAAGCCTCTCTGCCTGTTAGGCGCCTATAGCCACATTCTTTGGAAAACTATACTACATTATTTGTAGGAATGCAATAAAATCTTTTAAATCCAAACCCTTTTCATCCGTCCTCATAAAAGGCCGGCCCACGGCATTCACGAACCGATTCCGCTCCTGCCCACCAAGGGCCGCGCCATTTATGGCATTGAAGTACACGCCTCCTTGTGCTATAATGATATTTATCGGTTCACTTTTCCAGGAAATATTATAAAAATTGAGGAGGACGCCCCATGGACAAGAGTTCAAACCAAGAATGGCTGGACCAGGTATATGAAAAACTCCTGGTCAAAATGAAGGCGGAGTGCCAGCGGGTGGGGACCGACATCCCCTACACCACCGGCGAGGACGGAATGTACCGCGACATCACCGAAACCGCCTGGGGCAAAACGCCCGACGGGAGCACAAGCGTCGGCTTCTGGACCAACGGCTTTTGGCCCGGAATGCTGTGGCAGATGTACCACGCCACCGGGGATGAGGCATACAAGGCCGCCGCCGTTGGCGTAGAGGAGCGCCTGGACGTACTGCTCAAAAGCCCGGAGACGGTGGACCACGACGTGGGCTTCCTGTTCCTGCTGTCCTCCGTGGCCAATTACCGCAAAACCGGGGACCGGGAGGCCCGCCGCCGGGGTCTGCTGGCCGCCAGCACCCTGGCCGCCCGCTACAATTTGGACGGCAGATTTATCCGCGCCTGGAACGGCACCCGTGAGAGCGCCCACGCCAAGGCCATGGGCGGCGGCGATATGCGGGGCTGGATGATCATCGACTGCCTGATGAACATCCCTCTGCTGTACTGGGCCTCCCAGGAGCTGGACGACCCCCGCTTCGCAAAAATCGCGGTCAGCCACGCCAAAACCGCCCAGCAGCACATCGTCCGCCCCGACGGCAGCTGCAACCATATCGTGGCCTTTGACCCGGACACGGGGGAGTACTTAAACAACCCCGGCGGTCAAGGCTACAAGCAGGGCTCCTCCTGGAGCCGGGGCCAATCCTGGGCGGTGTACGGCTTCGCCCTGAGCTACCGCCACACCGGCGAGCAGTCCTTCCTGGACACCGCCAAGCAGTGCGCCCACTACTGCATCGCCAACATGGCCGTCACCGACTGGCTACCCCTGGTGGACTACCGCCAGCCCGCCCAGCCGGTGAAGTACGACTCCACCGCCGGTATGATTACCGCCTGCGGCCTGCTGGAGATCGCCAGCCATGTGGAGGAGAACGAGGCTCGGTTCTATACTGAGGCGGCCTACCGCATTCTCCGGGCCTGTGATGCCAAATTCGCCAACTGGGACCCGGAAAAGGACTCCATTCTCACCGGCGGCACCTTTTTCTACCACGACCCCACGGGGGAGAACACCGAGCTGCCCATCATTTACGCCGATTACTTCTTCATCGAGGCTGTTCTGCGCCTCAAGGGCATGGATTTATTTGAGTGGTAAGCGCCAGCCGGCAAGGCGTCACCATACCAATCACAGAAAGGACAAATAGCTATGAAAATCGCATTGATTAACGAAAACAGCCAGGCGGCCAAGAACGGCACCATTTTGGCGGCGCTGAAGAAGGTGGTAGAGCCCATGGGCCACACCGTGGACAACTACGGGATGTATGCCGCGGACGACAAGGCCCAGCTCACCTATGTGCAGTGCGGCATCCTGGGGGCCATCCTGCTGAACAGCGGCGCGGCGGACTTCGTCATCACCGGCTGCGGCACTGGCGAGGGGGCCATGCTGGCCATGAACAGCTTCCCCGGCGTGATCTGCGGCCACGTGGAGGACCCGGTAGACGCCTACACCTTCGCCCACGTGAACGACGGCAACGCCGTGGCCCTGCCCTTCGCCAAGGGCTTCGGCTGGGGCGGGGAGCTCAACCTGGAATACGTCTTTGAGAAGCTGTTCGGCTTCGGCCACGGTCAGGGTTATCCCCCCGAGCGGGTGGAGCCGGAGATGCGCAACAAGCGCATTCTGGACGAGGTGCGGGCCAAGACTCTGCGTCCCCTGGTGGACGGCCTGAAGGACATCGACCAGGAGCTGGTCAAGGGCGCTGTGGCGGGAGCTCATTTCCAGGAGCTGTTTTTCGCCAACTGCAAGGACCAGGCCATCGCCGACTACGTAAAGGCTCTGCTGTAAACCGCTCCGCGGCAAAACGAATTGAAAGGATGAGCTTCCATGCAGATTGCCGTCATCACCGCCCAGGGAACCGCCTGCCAGGTCCTCGGTTCGGACGACCTGACGATGGTGTACCAGGCCCAATACCAGCCGGGGGATAAGCTCCGCTTCACGGTGGACCAGGTCCCCGCCTTCTACGTCATCCGGGTGGACGGGGCCATGGACGAGGCCTATGTCTATCTCACCCAGGAGACGGTGGACTACCCCATCCCCTTTGACCCGGAGAACCCCATGAACCTGACCCGGATATCCTACAGTCCCGGCAGCTTCATCGGCCAGCTGCACTACATCACCCTGCGCCGGGCCCGCCCGGAGGAGACCAAAAACTACCGCAACCTGGCCAAAAACGTGATGGACCAGCACGACGACGTGGGCTGCTATCCTCACGTCCACGCCAATGTGGAGACCCGCGGGGAATCCCTGTTCGCCGCCCGCAACACCATCGACGGCGTGCTGGCCAACGCCTGCCACTACCCCTGGCCCTTCCAGTCCTGGGGCATCGGCCAGCGGGAGGACGCGGAGCTCACCCTGGAGTTCGGCCGCCCGGTGGATATGGACGAGCTGCGTCTCATCACCCGGGCCGACTTTCCCCACGACAGCTGGTGGGAGCGGGCCACCGTCACCTTCTCCGACGGCACCTCGGAGGTGCTGCACATGGAAAAGAGCGCCGCGCCCCACGTTTTCCCCATCCGGCGACAGGGCATCACCTGGCTGAAGCTGGGCCAGCTCATCCGGGCGGATGACCCCTCCCCCTTCCCCGCCCTCACCCAGATTGAGGTGTACGGACGGTAAGGGCCTACAAACGCTTCACAAAAAGCCCTCTGATTTCTGTAGAAATCAGAGGGCTTTCTTTTTCCCGTTTCAACCGCGGAAACCGTTCCGCTTCCCCAAATCACTTTAAAAATCCCAGCACCTCGTCCATGGGCGGGACGCTGGAAATGCCGCCATGGCTTCTGGTGGACAGGGTCGCGGCAGTGCAGGCAAAGGCAGCAATGGCGGACAGCTCCTCCGGCGGAACGTCCTCCGGCGCCCTTCCCAGGGCCAGCAGCCGGCTCAGGGCGCTGCCGCCAAATATATCGCCGGCGCCGGTGGTGTCCACCACCTGGACCTGAGCCGCGCTGACGGCCCGGCCCATCCCCAGGCGGTTGGCATAGACACAGCCCTTCGCCCCCAGCGTCACAAAGGCCAGCTTGACTGCGTATTCGTCCAGCAGCTTTCGGGCCGCCTCCTCCGGAGCGCAGCCCCACAGGAAATCCGCCTCGTCGTCGCTGAGCTTCACCACATCCGCCGCGGACAGCCCCCAGAGGATCTCCGCCCTGGCCCGCTCCAGGTCCTCCCACAGCGGCAGGCGCAGGTTGGGGTCAAAGGTGATCCATTTCCCCCGCTCCCGGGCGTAGGCCGCCAGGCGGCGGGTGGCGTCCCGCGCCGGCTCGTCGGTGAGGGAGAGCGTGCCGAAGTGAAACACCCCAGCCCGGTCCACCAGAGACAGGTCGCACTCGTCAAAACGCAGGCGGGTATCCGCGCCCGGCTTCCGGGCAAAGCTGAAACGGCGCTCCCCCTTCTCGTCTAAGGCCACAAAGGCCATGGTCGTGAACACCGCCGGGTCCTGCACAATCCCCGCCGTATTGATTCCCGCCGCCTTCAGCGTGCCCACCAGCAGGTCGCCGAACATATCCTGTCCCACTTTGCCTAAAAAGGCCGTTCCCACCCCGTATTTGCTGAGCGCCGCCAGGAAATTGCAGGGCGCACCCCCCGGATGGGCGGACAACACCGGGTAGCCCTCACCGTTGGTCCCTTCCGCCGTCAGGTCCACCAACAGCTCGCCCACAGCGGTTACATCCATCATCGCGTCTCCTCCTGTCCCCGGGGCATCAGCCGTCCACGCCCGTGTCGGGGTCCACGTCAATGATTACCTTCATGGTTTTCTCCCGGTTGTCATCGATGAACTGGTACGCTGCCTGGTAGTCCTCAAAGGCGAAATGGGCCGTCTGGAGGGGCTTCAGCTGAATTTTTCCCTCGTTCACCAGGCGAATGGCCTCTACGTAGTCCTCGTGGCGGTACATCATGGAGCTGTTCAAATCCAGCTCCGAGTCGTTCAGCTTAGCCAGGTCCACGTTGGCCCGCTGGCCAAATACCGCCACCAGGATGATGGTGCTGCCTTTGCGGGCGTTTTGAATGGCCTGGTCCATGGTGGTGTCTGTCCCGGCGCACTCATAGATGACATCGGCCTTGTCGGGGCCGAAGGCCTCCGTCACCGCCGCGCCAAAGTCATGCTGGGCCGTGTTGACGATGTAGTCCGCCCCCAGGCTTTTGGCAAGGGCCAGACGGCCGTCGGAGATGTCGGTGGCCAGCACCTGCGCCGCCCCCAGGGCCTTCAGCGACTGAATCAGCAGGATGCCGATGGGCCCGCAGCCCAGCACCACCGCCTTGGCCCCCTTCAAATCCGGGAAGCGCTTGGCGGCGTGCACCGTCACGGCCAGGGGCTCCAGCATGGCCCCCTCCCCGTAAGTCATGCCCTGGGGCAACGGGGAGATTTTGGAGGCGTCCACCGCGAAATACTCGCTGGCGGCACCGGTGGTTTGAAAGCCCATCACCTTCAGCTTCTCGCACAGGTTGTACCGGCCGTGGAGGCAGGGATAGCACCGGCCGCAGAAAACCTGGGGCTCAATGGTCACAGGCTGGCCCACCTGCAAATCCGTCACGTACTGGCCCGTCTTCACAATCTGCCCGGACACCTCGTGCCCCTGCGTCACCGGATAGGAGGTATAGGGATGGGTGCCGTGATAAACGTGGATATCACTGCCACAGATGCCAATCTTCTTGATCTTCACCAGCACCTGGTCCGGCCCCGGCTCAGGTATGGGCACCTCACAAAATGTAATCTCTCCCGGCCCTGTCATCACTTGCTGCTTCATGCGTTCTGCCATGATTGCTCACTCCTTCTCTTACTCTTTCACCAACCCGCCGGCCAGGGGCAGCCAGTCCAGCACCCGGCGGATAAAGGGATCCCAAAAATCAAAATTGTGGACGCCCGGCCCCTCCTCGAAGGTGAGGTCCACCCCCAGACCCAGAGCATAGTCACGGAAGGCTGTGTTCCCTTCATAGAGGAAGTCCTCCGTGCCGCAGCACTGGTAGAGCCGGGGCAGCGTCTCCCCCGCCTCCACCTGCCGCTTGAGTATGCGCCGCAGATCGTGCTTGTCCGGGTCAAAATACTCCATGTTAGGCCCGTACACCTGCCTGTGCCATGGCGCGATGTGGGGCATGGCCGCCGCCGGCGTGTTCTTCAGGTCGTCCGTGCCCAGCCCGCCGGACAGGCTGGCCGCCGCGCCGTAGCTTCGGGGGTTGCGCAGGGCGATCTTAAACGCCCCGCCGCCGCCCATGGACAGCCCGGCAATGAAGTTGTCCTCCCGTCTGCCGGACAGGGGCAGCAGCGCCCGGAGCATCTCAGGCAGTTCCTGGGCGATATAGGTGTGGTAGCTGCCTCCACAGGGATTGTCCTCGTACATACTATTGTAGCCGTCCGGCATCACCACCGCGAGCTGCTTGGCCTGGGCGTAGCGCTCAATGGAGGAAAAGCGCTGCCAGTCGGACTCGTCGGCGGAGACGCCGTGGAGCAGCCACAGGGTCTGATACTTCTCCCCTGGCCGGGGGAGGCGCACATCGGACTCAAAAAAGCAGTTGTTTGAGTCCGGCGTGGGGAGCACCACATTCACATTCACGCTGCGGAACAGCGCCTGGGAAAAGAGTTTGCATTGAAACAGAGCCATTCAGGGGGCCTCCTCTCTCAAAACCAGTCCTGGGGGTGCACCATAACCTTGACGGATTCGGCGCTCATCTGCATATGAATCGCCTCGTCCATATGATTCAGGTCAAAGGTGTGGGTAATCAGCGGCTGAATGTTCAGCCGTCCGCTGTTCAGCAGGTTCACCGCCCGCTGGTGGGTGTCCGGGTTGATGATGGACCCGGTGATGGACAGCTCCTTCGAGTAGACGTCAAACAGGGGCAGGGTCGCCACCGCCTCCGGCTCCGGAACGCTGAACAGGACGATATGTCCCCCGCGCCCCGCGCACTTCAGCGCCTGCTCCACGGCAAAGGGCTTACCCACGCACTCAATCACCACGTCGGTCCCCTCCTGGCCGGTGAGCTCCCCAATCCGCTGGGAGAGGTCCTCCCCCATGGGGTCGATCGCCCCGTCGGCTCCCAGCTCCACCCCCAGCTTCCGGCGCAGCTCCACCGGCTCGCTGAGCAGCACGCAGCTGGCCCCCTTCAGCCGGGCCAGCTGCACCATCAGCAGGCCGATGGTGCCCCCGCCGATGATGAGCACGCTCTGCCCCGGCACGATGCCGGCCAGGTCGATGCCGTGGACCGCGCAGGCCAGGGGCTCCGCCATGGCCGCCACATCAAATGGCAGGGCCTGGTCCACCCGGAAGCACTGGGTGTCGGGGCACAGGGTATACTGGGCAAAGCCCCCGTTGGTGTTCACCCCCAGGGCATACAGGGCCTCGCAGTTCTGCTTTCTGCCCATCCGGCAGGGCCGGCACAGGCCGCAGTACATATTGGGGTCCAGCGCCACATGGTCGCCGGGGGCCAGGTCCCTCACCCCGCTGCCCACCGCCTCCACAACGCCGGCGAACTCGTGGCCCAGCACCACCGGCGGCTTCACCTCGGCGGAGCCCTTGTGGCCATGGTAGATATGCACGTCCGTGCCGCACACGCCGCAGGCCATGTTCTTCACCAGCACCTCGTGGGGACCCAGCGACTGGGGAAGCGCCACCTCCCGCACCTGGAACTTGGGGGATTGGTCCGCCCCCAGGAAAAATGCACCTTTCACTTTGATATTCCTCCCAATTACCGGCAGGCCGCCGCGGACACGTCCAGCGCCTCAAAGGTCTTCTGCTGCGGCCGGTTCAAGAAGGCGTGCACCATTCCTTCGTACAGATGGTACTCCACCTCCACCCCGGCGTCCTCCAGCCTGGCGGCATACATCAGGGCCTGGTCCAGCAGGGGATCGCACTCCGCCGAGACAAACACCGCCGGCGGAAGGCCGCTCAAATCCTGCACATACAGGGGCGAGGCATAGGGGGACAGGGCATCCTCCCGGTGGTCAAAATAGTAGTCAAGCTCCTCCCGCTCGCTGTTCAGGGCCAGGAAGTAGCCCCCCTCCCCGTAGCGCAGCTCCGACTGGCTGCGGTAGCCCAGGTGGAACGCCACGCAGGGGTACTGCAAAATCTGCCGGTGGATTCGGGGCCCCTTCCGGTCCCGCGCCATCAGGCACACCGCCGCGGACAGATTGCCGCCGGCCGAGTCTCCGCACACCGAGATGCGCCCGGTGTCGCCGCCGTACTCCCCCGCGTGCTCCGCGGCCCACACCAGGGCGGCATAGGCGTCCTCCAGCCCCTTGGGGAAGCGGTGCTCGGGAGCCAGGCGGTACTCCGGCGCCACCACCAGCACGCCGCCGTAGTCGGCCAGGTAACGGGGGAGGAAATCGTACACGTCCAGGCTGTTCATGGCCCAGCCGCCGCCGTGGTAAAACACCATCACCGGGAAGGGGCCCTCCCCCTGGGGCAGATAGATGCGCAGAGGCAGCTGGTACTCCCCGGAGGGCACGGTCAGATTCACCGTGGAGATATTCATAATCCGCCGGAAGGCGTAGGTGTTCTTCCACAGATCCGTCAGCCCCGCAATGGTCTCAAAATTCATCTTGATGCGGGCCTGGGTGGGGCGCTCCATGTCCATGGCCTGGGCTGGGTCGATGACGGCGTCGGGCGCGGCCTCCCCGTAGGCGGGCTCCAGATACTTCCGATAATGCCGGTATTGTTCCAGTTTGTCAAGCATTTGCTTTCTCCTCCTTGTTCATCGGCTTGAGATGACGCATCAGAACAAAGTTTCCGTGCTGATAGCTGTCCAGCACCACCGCCAGCAGGAATACGCCGCCGGTCACCACCTTTTGGACGTAATCGTTGATTCCATTCAGCGTCATGCCGTTGGTCAGCATGGTAATCAGCACAATGCCGCACACGGCCTTAGTCACCTTGCCCTCGCCGCCCATCATGCTGACGCCGCCAATCACCAGCGCGGCCAGCACGTCCATGTCCAGCGTAGTGCCCACATTGGCCGCGCCCGAGCCCATCCGGCCCAGCATCAGCAGGCCGGCGATTCCGCACATCGCGCCGCAGATGGTGTAGGCCGTCACCACAATGCGGTCGGCGTTGATGCCGGACAGCCGCGCCGCCTCCCGGTTGCTGCCGGTGGCAAACAGCCGGCGGCCGAAGTATGTAAACTTAAAGACCACACCCATCAGAATGACGACCACGGCCGCGATGATAATGGGCATGGGCAGGATGCCCACCGTCCCCTGATAGAAATAGCGCAGCTGGGTGGGGAAGCCGGAGATAGGAAGCCCGTTGCAGATGATGTAAGCGATGCCGCTGATCATATTGGAGATGGCCAGGGTGCCGATCATGGGGATGATCTTGGTCTTGTTGATCACCACGCCGGTGAGGAAGCCGATGCACACATTCACCAGGATGGTGATAATCAGCGCCAGGCCCCAGGGCACGCCCATGTTTACCGTCATCACTGCCAGCAGCACGGTGGAGAGGGCCACGCAGGAGCCCATGGACAGGTTCAGTCCGCCCACAATGATGAGGGCCATCTCCCCCATGCCCAGTATGCCCATGATGCAGCTCTGGCGCAAAATGGTGACAACGTTTTTCCAGGTCAAAAAGGATGGATTTCCCAGGGTAAAGATGATACCCAGGATGATGATGATGAAGAAAATTGTGTATTCCTTCGCAATGCCAATGGCTTTTTTCACGGACAAGGCCCCCTTCTCTATTCACCGGAGGCAATTTTCAAAATCGCCTCTTGGGTATACTCCGCGCGCTCCAGCCTACCCTTCAGCTCCCCTTCGTAGAGGATCAGCATCCGGTCTGTTATCCCGATGATCTCCTCCATGTCGGAGGAGATGATGATAATTCCCTTTCCCTGGGCCGCGAGTTCGTTGATGATGTTATAGATTTCCTGCTTGGCGCCCACGTCCACGCCCCGGGTGGGCTCATCTAAAATCAGCACCTGGCAGTTGTTGGCCAGCCACTTGGCCAGCACCACCTTCTGCTGATTGCCCCCGGACAGGTTCCCCACCAGCTGGGCCGCCGACGGCGTTTTGATGCGCAGCGCCTCAATCTGGTTTCCAGCGGCTTCCCGCTCCTTCCCGGCGTCCACAAAGCCCAGCCTGTTGGAGATTTTTTTGAGAATGGAAACCACGATGTTTCCCTGAATGCTCATGCGCAAAATGGCCCCGTGGAGCTTCCGGTCCTCCGGCACCATGCCGATGCCGTGCTCCACCGCGTCCTCCGGCGAGTTGATCTCCACCGGCTTCCCGTTGAGATACACCTGGCCGCAGTCCTTGGGCCGGGCCCCGAAGATCAGCTGGGCATATTCGCTCCGCCCGGCGCCCACCAGGCCGCCCAGGCCCAGCACCTCTCCCCTGTGGAGCGTGAGGGAGAAGGGCTTCACCCCATTGCCTCCCAGCTCCCGGGTCTCCAGCAGCACCTCGCTGGTCTGGGTGCTTCGCTGGGCAAAATTTTTGTTCAGCTCCCGGCCCACCATGTAAGAGATGAGCTGGTCCTTTGTCACCTCTCCAATGTCCTTGGTGGTGACATAGCAGCCGTCCCGCATCACAGTCACCCGGTCCGCCACCTGGTAGAGCTCGTCCAGCCGGTGGGAGATGTAGATGACCGTGGTGCCGTTGGCCTTCATCTCCCGGATGATGCGGAACAGCACCGCCACTTCCCGCTCCGTGAGGGGGGCGGTGGGCTCGTCCATGATGACAAGCTTGGCGTTCCGGGACACCGTTTTTGCGATCTCCACCAGCTGCCGGTACGCCGTGGACAGATTGCGCACCAGCATCCCCGCCTTCAGTCCCTCCACCTTGAACCTGTCCAGAATCTCCTGGGCCCTCTTGTTCATCAGCGCCTCGTTTTGAAAGGGACCGGAGCTCAGCTTCTGCCCCAAGAACAGGTTTTCCGCAATGCTCAGGGTGGGACAGAGGTTGAACTCCTGATAGATGACCCCGATTCCCGCCTCCATGGAGAGGGCGGGCGTCAGCGCGCTGTACTCCTTCCCCTCAAATATGATCCTGCCGCTGTCGGGCTGAATCGCCCCGGCGATGGCTTTAATCAGGGTGGATTTTCCGGCCCCGTTTTCCCCCACCAGGGCCAGGCACTCCCCCTGGCGCACGTCCATAGTGAAGTTGTCCAGCGCCACCACGCCGGGATAGGTCTTTGTAAGGTTGTGAATCTCCAGCAGATTGCTCAAAAGGATTCTCCTCCTTTTCCTCGCCGCTGCCCGCGGCGGCAGAATTTGAGACAAGGGCGCGGGCAAAATCAAGGATTGACTTTGCCCGCGCCGTCAATCAGGTGAAGCAGAAAGGCGGAGCGCTCAGCTTACATCCAGTCCGCCACATTTTCCTTGGTGATCAGGACAAAGTCGCCCCAGTGATCTCCCTTGGCCTCTGCCTTGCCCTGGGCCAGACCCACCGCGATGTCGATGAAATCGGGAGCCAGCGCCACCAGGCCGGTGTTGATGGTGCCCTTGTAGATGCCTTCCTCGGAGATGGCCTTCAGGGCCTCCGGGTCGGAGTCGCAGCCGAACAGGCCCAGGGTGGCGGGGTCGCCGTAGTTGGCGGCGGTGAACGCCTCGTAGACGCCGCACAGGCCGGAGTCGTTGATGGCGCACACCAGGTTCAGGTCGTAGCCGCACTGGGTGAAGTTCTCGCCGGCGGTGACGCCCTTGTCGATGGTGCCGCCCTCCGCCTCGGCGACCCACTCCACCTTGCACTTGCACAGCTCGTTCACGGCATCCCGATAGCCCTGCTCACGGACCTTCAGGAAGTCCGCGCTGGGGTAGTTGTTGCTGGCGGCGTAAATGGTGTCGCCCTCGCTGAAGGTGGCGTTGACCCACTCCGCGGCGTTCCGGCCGATGGCGTAGCCCAGGTCGTAGTTCTCCCAGCCGTAGTAGGCGTCGTCGCCCTCCATCTTGGTGTCATAGGAGAACCAGGGAATCCCGGCCTCCTGGCACCGCTCCATGGTGGCTGCAAAGGTGTCGCCAGTGGTGTGGACAATCAGGCAGTCAACGCCCATGCTGATGTAGTTCTCACAGGCCTCCAGCTGCGCGCCCATGTCCTCCTCCGCGGTGTAGAGGAAATTCACGCCGATCTCCTTGCAGTACTTCTCCATGGCAGTCACCTGGTCGCGGAAGATCTGGGTGGTCAGCGCGCTGGTGACATAGGCAATCGTGATATCGCTCAGGGGTTTCGCCTCCCCGGGCGCAGCGGAATTTTCGCCGGACACAGGGGTGCTGCCCTCGGGGGCGGGGGTCTTGCTGTCGGGCGCGGGGTTATCGCCGCCGCATCCGCTGAGAGCGGAGAGCATCAGCATCAGGGACAGGACCAGCGCCAGCAGTTTCTTTGTTTTCATGTGTTCTACCTCCATTTTCTTGTATTCCTATGTGGTCGGGTTTCATTTCCAAAGTAGTTTATAAATATATCTTATAAACTATTTAACTTATACCATTTTGCACAGTGCCTGTCAAGAGTACAGATATATTTTCGGAAATACGCCGAAAATAGCATTTCTGTTTTGTGCGTAACGCACAAAGCGCAGAGGTTTTCACCTCTGCGCTTTATCATCCTTTATGATCCATGCCGCCACCTCTCCATCCGGAGAGCTCACCGAACCGCTTCCAGCCTGACCTCCCGCTGGGCCACGCTCTCAATAAACTGTTCCAGGAAAAACTTGGCGCTGCCCGTGGCCGCCGCCTCGTACTTGCAGCGGCACAGACGGATATCCGGGTCGCTCTGCCCAAAAATATCCAGGCGAGCCGTCTTTTCCTTCAGCCGGGGCAGATGGGGCCCCAGGTAATTACCCACATATCCCCCCAGAATCATGGGCAGGTCGCTCAACGCGATGCTGTTATAGATGAGGAGGGCCAGCATATCCAAATACTCCTCCAGGGCAGCGCACATCTCCGGCACCCCCTCTTCCACCATGGCGAAGAAGCGGCTCAGGTCCCCCTCCGCCCTCTCCGCCAGCAGCCAGGCCGCCCCATAGGCATCATAATGGCCCCGCTGGCCGCAGTAGCACTGCCGACCGCCGGGAATCACGCAGACATGGCCCAGCTCTCCGCTGCGGTTGTGGGTTCCGGTAACAATGCTCTTGTTAATCACCATGGCGCCGCCCACGGTGTTGCTGAGGGAGAGGAACAAAAAGCTGTCCGGCGCATCGTCTCCATAGCACTCCACCATGCAGGCGGCAGTGGCGTCGTTGAAATAGTAGACGGGACAGGAAAATGACTTGTCGTATTCAAACCGCGTGGGCTCCTCAATGCGCAGGGCGTGGGACGTGAGCAGAATCTTATGGTCCGGCGTCACTATGCCGGGAAACACCACTCCCACTCCCAGCAGGCTGTCCCTGTCCGCGTGATTCTCCCGGAGCAGATCATCCAGCCGCTCCATCAGCTCCTGATGGTACTCACGGCCCATTCGGAAGTGGAGCTTGGACCGCCTGTGGGCAACCACCGCGCCGTTCAGGTCCACCAGCGAAAAGCTCACATGGTTTGCGGTGATATTGATTCCCAATGCCAGCCATTTCCCCGGCGCCACCCGCACCGACACCGGCCTGCGCCCGCCCACCGAAACCGCCCGGCCGTTTTCCTCCACCACGCCCGCCTCGATCAGCTCCGCCACAATCTGCCCCACCGTAGGCAGGCTCAGATGGAGAGAAAAGGCCAGCTCGGGCTTCGTAGCCTCCCCGGCACGGATGAGCTCGCGCAGAATCGCCGCCTTGTTTTTTCTCTTTATATCAGAGTTGCTGTTTCGTTTGGTCATACCTTCGCCTCATAAAAATATATTGGTTTATTTCTATTTAATAAACTATTTTAGAATGTATTTTCAGTATAGCAGAGAAACCTATAAATTGCAACAAGAAATGTCATTGAAAAGCCCCGGCCATTCCGTTTTCCCCGCCGTATTTTCGGTGCCTCGCATTTCCCCCGCCGCAAGGCGGGGCGTCACGCTGCGAAGCGGCCAGGACGCTCGGTCGCTTTCACTGCGATTCGGATAAAATACAGATTTGCTGCGCAAATCTTGGTTTTTTATCCTCACTCCGCTCCAAGCTCCCTCGCTGTCCGCTTCTCCGCGCTTCTACGCAAACAAAAGGCCCCGCCGTTTCCGGCGGGGTCTTTTGTCAAGGGGAGTTACGAAAGCCCGTCAA
>ERZ808051.177-NODE-177-length-83350-cov-6.403624_pt1 | contig 83350 bp, 74 predicted proteins | sample MGYA00380199_ERZ808051 | MGnify/ENA primary metagenome ERZ808051 (study PRJEB31490, sample SAMN06133391) | mouse gut metagenome | isolation source: J11 | host: mice | place: China: Chengdu | collected 2015-05 ... | reverse complement strand
GTCATGTCTTCGACATGCCATGCTCCGCAAGATCCACACGATTCGCACAGGAATTTGTCCGTCCTTCGGACGGACGCGAATCGGCGTTGGTAGAATGTCTGACGACATTCTACCATATTCCCTCCCTGATAGTAACCCCTTTGATGATTTTTTTCGGTTATTTTGGCGGTCTGCCCACTTGACGCAGCATGGGAATCATTGTTACAATAGAGGTATCCAAATATGCTGAATAAGGAGGAAACAAATGGCACCGAAAGTATATTTTTCCAGAACTATCACTCCCGAAAAAGTAGTAGAGCTTTACGATATGGCCGGAAAAAAGCCTGATGGAAAGGTAGCGGTTAAGCTGCACTCCGGAGAAGTAGGAAACCAGAACTTCTTAAGACCCGGCTTCTGGAAACCCATTATTGAACATGTGAACGGAACGGTCGTAGAATGCAATACTGCCTATGAGGGGGAGAGAAACACCACCAAAAAGCACTTAAAAACCCTTAAGGTTCACGGATGGTCTGATATTTTCAATGTGGATCTGCTGGATGCGGAAGGTCCGGATCTGGAGCTTGAAATTCCCAACGGGATTGTCATCAAAAAGAACTATGTGGGAAAAAATCTTGCGAACTATGATTCCATGGTGGTATTGTCCCATTTTAAGGGCCATCCCATGGGTGGCTATGGCGGAGCCTTAAAGCAGCTTTCCATCGGCATTGCCTCTTCCTTCGGAAAGGCATATATCCACGGAGCCGGTGAACCGGAAAAAATCTGGACTGCCGACCACGACTCTTTCCTCGAATCCATGGCTGATGCGGCTGCTTCCGTTGTAAATTATTTCAAGGGAAACATCATATATGTAAACGTAATGAAAAACATGTCCGTGGACTGCGACTGCTGCGCTGTCGCAGAAGACCCCTGTATGAAGGACATTGGAATCCTTGTATCCCTGGATCCGGTTGCCATTGACCAGGCCTGTCTGGATCTGGTTTATAAAGCAGATGACCCCGGAAGGGACCATCTGCTGGAAAGAATTGAATCCAGAAACGGCGTCCACACCGTGGAAGCCGCCGCCAAACTCGGCATCGGTTCAAGGGAATATGAACTGGTGGAGATTCCGTAGAAAGTTAAAAAGCTTTCCCAACAGGCCGGCTGCATCATTCGTGCAGCCGGCTTTGTGTATACTGGTAACAGTCCGGATAGCCTCTGAACTGCATACGGCCACTGTGTTTTCGTACAGCCAGCACGGTGAATGCCTTCACTTTGCCGGGGCAGGCCCCGCGCAGACCTACCCGAGCCAGTAGTGTATATTATACGAAATATTTTAATAAAAATTCATTTTTCTCTTGACTTTTCGGAAACACGGTTGTATATTTATGTGGCATGAAAAACCATTCGCGATAAAACTGGAGGAGAAATATTATGAAAGAAAAGGTCATTTTAGCATATTCCGGCGGACTTGACACCACCGTACTGATTCCCTGGTTACAGGAAAATTACGATTACGAAGTTATCTGCGTCTGTATTGATGTCGGGCAGGGAAATGAACTGGACGGTCTGGAAGAAAGAGCAAAATACTGCGGTGCTTCCAAGCTTTATATTGAACATGTCACCGATGAATTCTGCGATGAATATATCGCTCCCTGTGTAAAAGCAAACGCCACCTATGAAAACAAATACTTAATCGGCACTGCCATGGCCCGTCCGCTGATCGCTAAAATTCTGGTGGACATCGCAAAAAAAGAAGGCGCCGTCGCTATCTGTCATGGCGCCACAGGAAAAGGAAATGATCAGGTACGTTTCGAGCTGGGAATCAAGGCACTGGCTCCTGAAATGAAGATCATCGCTCCCTGGAGAACCTGGAATATCAGGTCCCGTGAAGAAGAGCTTGAATACTGCGCTGCACATCATATTGACCTTCCCTTTAAAGCCGACAACAGTTACAGCCGTGACCGCAATATCTGGCACATCAGCCATGAGGGGCTGGAGCTGGAGGATCCGGCCCAGGCACCAAACTTTGAGCATATGCTGGTTCTTGGCGTGACTCCTGAGAAGGCGCCCGAGGAAGGGGTTGAACTGACTATTTCTTTTGAAAAGGGAGTTCCGGTTGCATTAAACGGCCAGAAGATGAAATTTTCCGCACTTCTTGAAAAGCTTAATGAGCTGGGCGGGCAGCATGGAATCGGAATCACAGATATTGTGGAAAACCGCATGGTTGGTATGAAATCCCGCGGCGTTTACGAGACTCCCGGAGGAACCATCTTAATCGAAGCGCACAAACAGCTGGAAGAACTGATTCTGGATAAAGAAACTTTAAAATATAAAAAGAATATCGACAACGAATTCGCTGATGTAGTTTACTCTGCCAAATGGTTCAGCCCCCTGCGGGAAGCTCTCCAGGCTTTCGTGGAATCCACACAGCAGTACGTGACCGGCGATTGCAGGATGAAGCTTTATAAAGGCAACATTATCAGACAGGGAACCACCTCTCCCTACTCTCTGTACAATGAGAGCATTGCCTCCTTTACTACGGGTGATCTCTATGACCACCATGATGCGTCCGGCTTCATTAACCTTTACGGCCTCTCCACAAAGGTACGTGCGATGAAAATGGCGCAGGCAAACGAAACCAAATAACCCGGTATTTATATAAAAGAACTGTGCACGGCTGCCCAAACCAGCCGTGCTTCTTGTAACGGCTCAATCTCTATCGAGAAAACAAAAAAATAAAATTTAAAATTCAAAGGTAATGCTCATGTCGACAAAAATTTTAGTTCATGGCTCAGGACACAAAGCAGCGAGTTGGAATAAAACCATTTCATTACTGGAAGACAATAAAGATATTATGTGCCCAAATCTATCCTCCATTCTTGAAGGAAAAGAGGCAAGTTATGAAAATCTATATTCTTCATTTGTAAAATATTGTAACAAAACTGACGGACAAATTCATTTATGCGGTCTTTCCTTAGGTGGTATTTTGACTTTAAATTATGCTTTGGATTTCCCGAAAAAAGTAAAAACATTAGTTTTAATTGGAACGCCATATAAAGTTCCGAAGGCAGCATTTCGTATTCAAACTATAATTTTCAAAATTTTACCAAAATCTGCTTTTAAATCTATGGCATTTGATAAAAAAGACACTCTTGCTTTGGGAAGCACCCTGGAGAACTTAGATTTCAGCGACAAGGTGAAAAATATTACATGTCCTACTTTAATTCTCTGTGGAAAGAAAGACAGTACAAATATGAAATCAGCATATTACCTGTCACAAAATATTAAAAATTCAGAACTGAAAGTTATTGAAAATACAGGCCATATTGTAAATGAAGAAAATCCAGAAGCCCTGGCAAAAATATTGAATGAATATTATTTGCAAACCCCTAAACAAAAGGGAGCCGTTGCCCGGTAGATTCATCCACCAGAGCAGCGCCCCCTTTCTGTCAAAAAATTTCCAGTTCTTCCCTGGCAGGAAGCGATTCCTGTGCCCCTCTTCGTGTGACTGCAATGGCAGAAGCATAATTGGCAAATTTCATTGCATCCTCTTCGCTGTACCCGTGATCCAATGCAAATACAAAAGCCCCATTAAAACAATCTCCTGCCGCTACGGTATCTACGACGTCCACCTTACGGGCCGGGACACTTATCGGCTGAAATGGGTTGGGGTACAATCTGGCTCCCTTTTCTCCCAGTGTAACCAAAACCTTTTCAACGCCCAGCTCCATCAGCCTTTTTGCATCTTCATCCAAACCTTTTCCCGATCCGGACATAATTCTAAGCTCTCCTTCATTTGGAGTCATATAAGTAATCAGGCGATACAGGCTTTTATCCAGGCATTCATTAACCGGAGCCGGATTTAAAATAATTTTCTTTTTATACTTTGCGGCAAGGCGGATGGCTTCCTCTACCGCCTCAATCGGAATCTCCAGCTGAAGAAGTACATAATCACAGATTTTAAAGCATTCCTCATTTGCCCTGATATAGTTTACATCACATGCTTCATTTGCCCCCTGGACTACTACAATGGAGTTGTCTCCATTTGCATCCACATTGATGATTGCCATGCCGGTACTGTGCTCTTTACAATATTTGGCCCTGTCTGTTTTAACTCCCATCCGCGTCAGATAGGCCATAATTTCATGTCCGTAATGATCGTCTCCTACGGAAGTCAGAAATGTTACATCTCCTCCCAGTTTTCCAATGGCACATGCCTGATTTGCACCTTTTCCGCCATATTGGCTGCTGATTCCACTTCCAATTCTCGTTTCTCCCTTTGCAGGGAGGCATGGTACACGAACGGAAATATCCAAATTTGTACTTCCCACTACTAAAACGCTCATCTTTCACCTCATAAAGGATATTTTAACTGCCTGGCACTTTATCTCCTTATCTCCTTCGCACGAGGGATAAGGAAGATTCCGGACAGGATTGTCCACCTTAGTACATATTCTCATAATCCAGATACGGCATGGTCTTCGGATTTACCTTAATTCTCACATCAGTGACATAAGCTACATTATAGCTGGAAATCCGCTTTTGCTTCAGCTCTTTTAGAATTTCATCCTTACTCTGCATGAACATTTCAAAATCATTTCCCACATACCGGACCTGGAGACTTAAATATCCCTGTGGGGGTATATTGGCCGGATCGGACTGCATCTCCTCTTCTTCCTCTTCCTCCCGGTTATATGTGTCAAAACTCAATGTCACATCCGTTGTCTGGGGATTATGGGTCACCACATAGCGTACCACGCCTTCCGGTATTGTCCCATCCTCTTCCAGGGCATTGGGATAATTTCTTCTGTCCCAGTACCCATGAACCACCACCAGCTTCCCCTTCTCCGGCTCAAATTTAAAATCAATTTCCCGGGTCACCAGATTTTCCTCTCCCATTGTTTTTTCTCCTGCATAAGCAAAGGACGAATACTCCACCAGAGCCACTCCTGTACCAATTCCTCCCAGCAGAACTCCCCCTAATAGTGTGCCAATCAATATTTTTTGTACTTTACGCATATGGTTCTCCCTCCACTTTCTGAGCCAAACTCTCTTTCCTGACTGACCCGCCGCCTCCATGGTCTTTATTTCCGGTTGTTCCCTTTCTCCATAAAAAAGTCAGTCCCAGTCCTGCTACAGAAAAAGCACACAGCATGGCGCCCAAAAAGCCCACAGTCATTCCGGCCAAAGGATAATGCTGCATCAAAAGCACAACAAACAATCCTAAAATATACAGACACACAACACCGCACATTGCAAAAAACAGGGAGAAACAAATCCATCCCGCATTCCACGTCATACGGACTCCCCATAAAACAACCTGCGCCATCAGGTGAAGGCTGGCTTTGATTCCTTCCAAAAAGCCTCTCCATACCGGCTTTCTCTTCCAATTCAATTTCCTGCCAGAACTCAGGTTTCTTCCGGACCTGGTCTGTATTCGCTGAACCACTTCGGTCCCTTCCCTTTCACTGGTCTGCGTTTCAACTTCTCCATCTTCAGAAATATCTCTTGCGGCCCAGGCTGTAATCTCCTGTTTTTCCATATGGTATTTCTTTTCCTTATGCCTTTTCCATCTGTCAAGAGCCCACGCAAAGGGTGCTTTTATCTGCCGTTTCCAGAATGCCAGTACGGATGCAAGGAAAGCCCCCAGGCCCTTAAGGCCTTCGGCGGCCTTTTCTCCTGCATAAATACAGGCTGTTTTGGCCTTCTCCGGCTCCGTGAAAGGCTTCTTCCTGGGAGCGGCATAATCGGCCCGCACATGATAGGCGCTTAGAATATCTTCCGTCAGATCCGAAAGGCTTCCGAAATCCGCAATCGCTTCCTCCTCGGAAAGTCCGCTTTTTACCTTCATGTCAATGTGCTGTTCATACTCGTTCAAAATATCCTTTAATTCATCTTTCTGGAGCACGGACAGCGCCTGTTCCAGCTCCTTCATAAATGCTTTCTTATCCATGACGGCACCCCTCCAAAAATTCTCCTACTTTTTCCGTTAATTCGTTCCATTCCTTTTCCAGCAAATCCCGGTACAGTACCCCCGCTGCTGTCAGATGATAATATTTCCGCGGCGGCCCTTCATTGGATTCCCGGAGATAGGTCTCAAAATAATGCTCGTTGGTCAGGCGCTTTAACAGCGGATAAATCGTTCCCTCATTCACATCTACAACCTTGGAAACCTCTTCCACCAGCTCATATCCATACATATCCCGCTGCCGAACCGACTCCAGAACAATCAGCTCCAGGACTCCCTTTTTAAATTGTGCATTCATATGTGCATCATACCTTTCCTGGTATTACTCAACCCTGCAATATTATATTATGCCAATTACTATGTAATGTCAAGTACTAAATAAAAAAAAACGGATGAGCCCGCTTCAGCTCCCCACCTCCTCACGCATGAGGGGCTTGTCCGTTTTGTGCGCCGATGTGCGGCTGCTAAAGCAGCCTTCCTTTGCACATCGTGTACATCCTCGCGGAGCGTATTTTCTTATAGGAAAAGGCTTGTCACACTTTAGCGTGACAAGGTCTTTCCTATAAGAAAATAAAAATGCCCCCGGACAGAAAAACGTTCCTGTCCACAGGGGCATATGTATACAGAGCTACTCTGCTTTTATTTATTAGCCGCCGCCTTTGCTTCTTTGATCTTCTGAGTCAGTATCGGAACAATCTTATTCAGATCACCAACCACACCGTAATCAGCAACATCAAAGATCGGAGCAGACTCATCTTTATTGATGGCAACAATAATGTCAGACTCTTCCATACCGGCCACGTGCTGAATTGCACCGGAAATACCGATAGCAAAGTATACGTGCGGACGAACGGTCTTACCAGTCTGTCCAACCTGTAAATCTTTCGGCTTCCAGCCAGCGTCTACAACCGCACGGGAACAGCTTACAGTACCGCTGATTGCTTCAGCAAGCTCATCCAGAATCTTAAAGTTCTCCGGGCTTCCCACTCCGCGGCCGCCGGAAACAAGAATTTTTGCATCCATAATATCTGCAACGTTGGAAACTGCCTTAACAACTTCCATGATCTCAACATACTTCTCGTTGGGAACAAATCCGGGATTGAACTCCTCAACCTCTGCCTTTCTTCCGGCCTCTCTCGGAAGCTTCTGCATAACGCCGGGACGAACCGTAGCCATCTGCGGACGGAAATCCGGGCAGGCAATGGTGGCGATTGTATTTCCGCCGAATGCCGGACGGGTCATGAGAAGCTGGTTATGCTTCTGCTCTTTCCCCGGTGTGGGAGCAAGCGGAAAATCTCCGATATCAAGCTGCGTACAGTCAGCAGTAAGACCTGTATGGACACGTGCACAAACACGCGGGCCAAGGTCACGGCCGATCGCAGTAGCGCCGATTAAGAAAATGTCCGGCTTGTAGGTCTCGATTACAGATGTAAGAGCATGTGTATAGGGCTCAGTTCTGTATTCCTTTAATTCCGGATCGTCAACAACGATAACCTTGTCAGCGCCGTACTCACCAAGTACATCTGCAAGATTTTTAACGCCGGAGCCAACTAAAACTGCTGTAACAGTAGTACCTAAATCTTTTGCTAAGTCTTTGCCCTTGCCAATCAGTTCTAAAGCGATACTGCTTACTTCATTATCAACCTGCTGTGCAAAGACATATACACCCTTATATTCTGCTAAGCTCATCACTATTCACCACTTTCTAAAATTTTGTTGCGCTCATTTCGTAACCATTCTTCTTTACAGTACATGCTTTTCAGTAAGTTTTCCAACAATGTAATCAACGGACTCTGCCGGATCGAGAACGACCTTCTCGCCTGCGCCCTTTCTTACCTTATCAGAAGCCTTTGCGATCTGAGTCGGAGATCCCTTAAGACCAAGGTTGGAATCCAGAACATCCTTCAGATCATTTCTGCCCCAAACGGTAACTTCTTTCTGATATGCATCAAAAATTCCGCCCGGAGTCATGTAACGCGGCTGGTTTAATTCGGAAAGTGCTGTAATTAAGCACGGCATTTTTGCTTTCAGGATATGATATCTGTCGTCAAACTGACGCTGAACGATAACGGAATCTCCATCAATCTTAATATCCTGTGCATAGCTGATTACCGGGATTCCAAGATGCTCGGAAATCTGCGGACCAACCTGTGCGGTATCACCATCAATAGCCTGACGGCCTGTGATGATCAAATCATACTCTAAGTTGCGGATAGCGCCTGCAATTGTCTGGGATGTTGCCCATGTATCAGCGCCGCCTAATACGCGGTCCGTAACAAGGACGCCATTGTCAGCACCCATAGCCATGGCCTCACGAAGAACCTCTTCCGCCTTGGGAAGACCCATGGTAACTACTGTAACCTCTGCGCCATACTGATCTTTTAAACGAAGAGCCGCCTCCAGACCTGCTTTATCATCCGGGTTCATAATGGTAAGCATCGCTGCTCTGTCAAGTGTTCCATCCGGTTTAAACTTCACGCCGCCCTTGGTATCCGGCACCTGTTTAATACAAACAACTACTTTCACTGTATTTCACTCCTTATTTTCGTTTTCTTTGTTCTGGTTTTCCTGCCGGCTTACTTTAACAGATTACCGGAGATAACCATTCTCTGAACTTCACTGGTACCTTCGTAGATTTCTGTAATCTTTGCATCACGCATCATACGCTCTACGTCGTACTCTCTGATGTAACCATAACCACCATGGAGCTGAACAGCCTTGGTTGTTACTTCCATAGCAACCTCTGCTGCATACAGTTTTGCCATAGCCGCTTCCACAGAATAGGATTTCTGTGTCTTCTTAGCCATAGCTGCGCGGTATACCATGAACTGAGCTGCCTGAACCTTTGTCGCCATATCGGCAAGCTGGAACTGTGTATTCTGGAACTGTCCGATTGCACGGCCAAACTGCTTTCTTTCTTTCACGTATTCAATGGTTCTCTCAAGAGCGCCCTCTGCAAGACCAAGGGCCTGTGCAGCGATACCGATACGTCCTCCGTCAAGAGTATGCATGGCAATCTTAAAGCCTTCGCCCTGCTTGCCTAACATATTCTCCTTCGGGATACGGCAGTCTGTGAAAATAAGCTCATATGTAGAGGAACCGCGGATACCCATCTTCTTCTCTTTTGTACCAAAAGAGAAGCCCGGCGTTCCTTTTTCAACGAGAAATGCAGAAATTTCCTTCTGGACTCTGCCGCGCTTTTCAATGGTGCCTGTAACTGCAATAATAACATAAACGTCAGCCTCTTTACCATTTGTGATAAAGATCTTGGTTCCGTTTAATACCCACTCGTCGCCATCAAGAACAGCCTTTGTCTGCTGTCCCTGTGCATCAGTACCGGCGCCCGGCTCAGTCAAACCGAAAGCACCTAATTTCTCACCCTTTGCAAGGGGAATCAGATATTTCTGCTTCTGTTCCTCTGTGCCATATGTCTGAATCGGATCGCAGCAAAGAGAAGTATGTGCGGAAACGATAACGCCTGTGGTGCCGCATACTTTGGACAGCTCCTCTACGCACATGGCATAGCAGAGCGGGTCGCAGCCCTGTCCGCCGTACTCCTTCGGAACCGGAATACCCAGGAAACCAAGCTTACCCATTTTTTCAACGGTTTCTCTCGGGAAAACCTCAGTCTCGTCCACCTCCTGAGCGAGAGGTTTCACTTCATTCTGGGCGAAATCATGGAACAATGTTCTCGCCATCTCATGCTCTTTACTTAATGTAAAATCCATGTGTTTAGTTCCTCCTTGTGAATTGTGTTTCATATATAACATGAAGAATGTGGATGCTTCATTCCTCTATGTATCCAATCTTCCCATACCCGGAAGCAGACAGACATTCCTCTGCCTGCCTCCCATTTTGATTCCATAGCAGGAATTATTTTGTATAATCGTAGAATCCTTTTCCTGTTTTCTGGCCTAAAAGTCCGCCGCGAACCATCTTTTTAAGAAGCGGATGCGGACGGTATTTGGTATCGCCGGTCTCAGACTGAAGAACATTCATAATTGCAAGAACCACGTCAAGGCCAATCAGATCGCCAAGCGCCAGCGGCCCCATGGGATGATTAGCGCCTAACTTCATCGCAGTATCAATCCCCTCGACAGACGCAACGCCGTCGGCATAAATGCCGATTGCCTCGTTGATCATCGGAATAAGGATTCTATTCACCACAAAGCCTGCGGCCTCTTCTACCTGTACCGGAGTCTTTCCGATTTCTTCAGAAATCTTCTTAACAGCCTCCACGTCCTCCGGCTTTGTATTAAGACCCGCGATCACCTCAACCAGCTTCATAACCGGAGCCGGGTTGAAGAAGTGCATACCTACCACGTGCCTTTCCACTGCGGAACCAATCTCGGTAATGGAAAGTGAGGATGTGTTGGTTGCGAAGATACAGCCCGGCTTGCAGATTGCATCCAGCTCTTTAAAGGTCTGCTTTTTGATTTCCATATTCTCAATGGCAGCCTCGACGATCAGGTCACAGTCTCCGCAGATATCTTTCACACCAGTTGTAATCTTGGTCAGAATCCTGTCCGCATCTTCCTGGGTCATTTTGCCCTTCGCAATTCTTTTTTCAAATCCTTTTGCAATTTTATTCTTGCCGTTTGCAGCGAGAGTCTCATTAATATCGCACAGCATTACCTCGTATCCTTCGGTCTGTGCAAAAGCCTGAGCAATTCCGGAACCCATGGTTCCCGCCCCGATAATACCAACCTTCATGTCTTTTTTGCCTCCTTATATTTTCTGCAGGAATCTCTGCCTGCAATTACCGATTGTTGAACTTCTCAACCTTCCTCTTTTCAAGAAAGGCCTTCATGCCTTCTCTCTGATCCTCCGTCTCAAAGCACTCGGAGAAATATTTCTCCTCGATTGCAATTGCGTGGTCCAAATCGGAAAGGAATCCATCCGTTACTGCCAGCTTGCTGTTTCTGACTGCGATCGGCGCGTTGGAAGCAATCTTCTTTGCTAACTTCATAACCGTCGGCATCAGCTCTTCCTTCGCACATACGCCGTTTACAAGGCCAATCCGCAGGGCCTCATCCGCCTTAATGTTCGTTCCTGCAAATACCATTTCCTTCGCTTTTCCGGTTCCCACAAGTCTCACAAGACGCTGGGTTCCGCCAAAGCCAGGAGTAATTCCAAGGCCAACCTCCGGCTGTCCGAATACAGCGTTTTCAGAACAATAACGAATATCGCAGCACATCGCAAGCTCATTTCCGCCGCCGAGGGCAAAGCCGTTCACAGCTGCGATGGTCGGAATCGGCAGGGTCTCCAGTTTACGGAAAATATCATTTCCGAACTTTCCGAATTCGTGGCCCTCTTTCATTGTCATATTGCTCATTGCGGCAATATCCGCTCCCGCCACAAAAGCCTTTTCTCCGGCTCCTGTTACGATGACAGTTCTTGTCTCATTCAGGTCAATCCTGTCAATCGTCTCGTCCAGTTCCTTTAAAACCTGGGTATTCAATGCGTTTAACGCTTCCGGACGGTTGATGGTGATAATCCCCACATAGCCGTCCTGCTCATATGTAACAAAGCTCATTGCTATCGCCTCCTGCTCTGTTTTTTACGAAAGGCTCATAACGAAAATCAGTCTCTCTTAACGATGGTTGCACAGCCCATGCCGCCGCCGATACAAAGAGTTGCAAGACCGGTCTTGGCATCCTTTTTCTGCATTTCATGAAGCAGAGTAACCAGAATACGGCATCCGGAAGCTCCTACCGGATGTCCAAGAGCGATTGCTCCGCCGTTGGGGTTCAATTTGGAAAGATCGAAGCCAAGGTCTTTTCCCACGGCTACGGACTGAGCAGCAAAAGCCTCATTTGCTTCAATCACATCAAAGTCGCCGATCTTCATTCCTGTCTTTTCCATTACTTTCCTGGTTGCTGCAACAGGACCGATTCCCATAATACGCGGCTCAACACCTGCAAGGGCACCTGCCACCCATGTTGCCATCGGAGTAACGCCAAGCTCTTTTGCCTTCTCCTCGCTCATAACAACAACAGCTGCCGCACCATCGTTAATTCCTGAAGAGTTGCCTGCGGTTACAAGGCCGCCGTCCTTCTTGAATGCCGGTTTCAGTTTCGCAAGAGTCTCAATATTAGAGCCGGGACGCGGGCCCTCATCCGTATCAACAATTACAGTAGTCTTTTTCTGTTTTACTTCCACCGGAACGATCTCATCCTTAAATGCACCGGACTTCTGGGCAGCCTCGGCCTTATTCTGACTGTCAACTGCGAATTTATCCAGCTCTTCCCTTGTAAGTCCCCACTGCTCACAGATATTCTCGGCTGTGATACCCATGTGGTAGTTATTGAATATATCCCATAACGCATCATTTACCATGGTATCAACCAGTGTTGCATTTCCCATACGGTAGCCGTAACGGCCTTTCATCATTGCATACGGAGCCATGGACATGTTTTCCGTACCGCCAGCCACAACGATGTCCGCATCTCCTGCTTCGATCATCTGGGCCGCCATGTTTACACACTGTAAACCGGAACCACACACAACGTTGATCGTAACCGCCGGAACCTCAACCGGAAGTCCTGCTTTAATAGAAGCCTGGCGGGCCACATTCTGCCCCTGTCCGGCCTGGATTACACAGCCCATATATACCTGGTCAACCTTTTCCGGGGCAATTCCAGCTCTGTTTAAAGCTTCTTTAATAACGATAGCCCCCAATTCCGGAGCCGGAACTGTGCTTAATGCACCACCCATTGTTCCAATCGCTGTACGGCATGCGCCGGCCAGCACAATTTTCTTTGCCATAGCTTTTCCTCCTTGTTTTTCGCAAAAACCGGGTATCAGGTACCCTTCTTAATATCTTTTATGATAACACTCTTGTATTTTGCTGTCAAATATTTAACATGTTTTTTTTTTAATAATTTTCCCCCCTTTTGCTTTTTTTTAGCAATAACTCCCATAAAATCGGGCTTTTATGACAAGCACTTAACAAAGATTTAACAAAGGCACTTTGGAGAACCTTTTCAGTAATTTCATTATACGATTTATATTTCATTATATGAAATATTTGGCCGCATATTTTCTGTTTTGTTATGCTTTTAACTATTATTTTTAGTGTATTTTCACAATTTTTTCTTTTGTATTCGTTTATATTTTATATTTCAAGCATATTGTGTTGACATTTTCCAGGATAATCGAAGCGAAAGCCCTTCCCGTTAATTAAATAACAAGCAATTGAGAACCATTCATCGGGAAGGTGCTGTCCGCCCTATGAAGGCTCAGAGTGAAAAATGCTTATGAAAACAAGTTTTCAACGCTTTTTTCGCTCTGAATCTTCGCACGGCTGAACTGTTACTTTTTATTGACCTTCCTGAACGAAAATGCTAGAATGAAGCCATAAAATACTCTGCCAAAAAGAAAAGAGGACACAAAATGGATTTCAAAAAAATGTATCAGGACAAACTGGTAACAGCCGAACAGGCCGCCGGTGTGGTTAAATCCGGCGACTGGGTAGATTATGGCTGGACCACCGGAACCCCCGTAGCTGTCGATGCCGCACTGGCAAAGAGACTGCCGGAACTTACAAATGTAAATTTCCGCGGCGGTATTTTAATGTGGGTACCGGAAATTTTCAAAATCGAAACCCCCGCAGAACATCTGACCTGGAATTCCTGGCACATGGGCGGAATCGAAAGAAAGGCCATCGCACAGGGCTTCTCTTTCTATGCACCGATGCGGTATTCCGAGCTTCCAAGATATTACAGAGAGTCCCAGACCAAACCAGATGTGGCAGTTTTCCAGGTTTCCCCTATGGACGAGCACGGATTCTTTAACTTTGGTCCAAACGCTTCCCATATGGCCGCTGTCTGCGAAACTGCAAAGGTTGTAATTGTGGAAGTCAATGAAAATATGCCTGTCTGCTATGGCGGCTTTGAAGAAGGCATTCATATTTCCAAAGTTGATATGATCGTCGAGGGTTCCAATCCAACCATCGCCGAGATGGGCGGCGCTGCCGCATCCGAAGTGGATGAGGCTGTTGCAAAATTAATCGTTTCTGAAATTCCCGATGGCGCCTGTTTACAGCTTGGTATCGGCGGAATGCCAAACGCCGTCGGATCACTGATTGCAAAATCCGACTTAAAGGACCTGGGTGTACATACCGAAATGTATGTCGATGCTTTTGTTGACATCGCAAATGCAGGCAAAATCACTGGTGCCAGAAAGAACATCGATAAAGGACGCCAGGTATACGCTTTTGGTGCAGGTACAAAGAAACTGTACGATTATTTGAATAAAAATCCGGAATGTATGTCCGCTCCGGTAGATTACACCAACGATATCCGTTCCATCTCCGCTCTGGATAACTTTATGTCTATCAACAATGCTGTTGATCTGGATCTTTTCGGCCAGGTAAATGCAGAATCCTCCGGAATCAAACATATCAGCGGCGCCGGCGGACAGCTTGACTTCGTTCTCGGCGCATACCTCTCCAAAGGCGGAAAGAGCTTTATCTGCTGCTCCTCTACCTTTAAGACAAAGGACGGCCAGTTAAAGTCCAGAATTCTCCCGACTTTAAACCCTGGCTCCATCGTAACGGATACCCGTGCCAATATTCATTATCTGGTAACTGAGTATGGCAAAGTAAATTTAAAGGGACTCTCCACATGGCAGAAGGCAGAAGCCATCATCTCTGTGGCGCATCCTGATTTCCGCGATGAACTGATTACCGCCGCCGAAAAGATGAATATCTGGAAGCGGAGCAATAAGCTTTAACATTATAAGTCTGCATATGGCGGGCCGCCGGCGTTTGGGAAGATCTCCTGCGCTTTTGGCGGCCCTTATTGTACTCTATCCCATTCCCATTTTCTAAAATTTCGCATACTATAAATCAGAAAGCTTCAAAGCTGTAACTGTTTTAAGGAGGACTTCAAATGTATACATATACACCGGAGGGCGTATGTGCCAAACAAATTTCATTTGATATTATTGACGGGAAGGTGGAAAATGTTTCTTTCCTCGGAGGATGCGATGGAAACGGAAAGGGGATTGCCGTACTGGCAGAAGGACACAGCCCCGAAGAGCTGATAGAAAAATTATCAAAAATCAAGTGTAAGCAGCGGGCTACTTCCTGCCCGGCACAGCTCGCGGAAGCACTTCGGAAAATCATCGGCCAGGGAGTATAACCTGGCCGTTTCTTTTTCCATTCAGCCTTAATTCTTCGCAAGGCTGAACTGTTGCCAAAATATTACTACTTCTTAACATTATATCAAAAATATAATCATTTTACAATCTTCTCTGCATGTGCTACTATGGATACAGTCAAAGGGACCTTCCTTCCCCTGACCAAAACGATATTAACACACATGGGCCCATATGGGGCCCTTTGTGTTTTTCTGTACTTCTTTTTACTTTTCTCCCAGTTCTTCCTTATATATTGCAATAACCTTTTTCATGGCCTCTGCGCCGGGAGCGCCGATGGTGACACGCTTTTCCACGCAGGTCTTCAGAGAAATCGCCTCATAAATATCCTGTTCAAATATTTCGCTGACGGATTTAAACTCATCCAGAGTCAGCTCATCCAGAGACTTGTTTTTTTCAATGCACATAAGCACAAGCTGTCCGATGATCCCATGAGCATCCCGGAAAGGCACCCCGTGGTTTACAAGATAATCTGCGGCATCGGTTGCATTGGTGAATCCCTTTTTAGCGCTCTCCTCCATCACATCCTTTCGGAATGTAATGGAAGAAATCATTCCGGTAAACAGCTGAAGGCACCCCTTTATGGTATCAATCGCATCGAAAGTCAGCTCCTTGTCTTCCTGAATATCCTTATCGTAGGCCAGTGGAATTCCTTTCATCACAGTGAGGATTGACATCAGTGAACCGTAAACCCGGCCGGATTTTCCGCGGATCAGCTCCGCAATATCCGGATTCTTTTTCTGGGGCATGATGCTGCTTCCGGTGCTGTATGAATCATCCATTTCCACAAACCGGTACTCATTGCTGTTCCATATAATAATTTCCTCGGAAAACCGGCTCAGATGCATGGATATAACGGAAAGAGCCGAAAGCAGTTCAATCACATAATCCCGATCGGAAACAGAATCCATGCTGTTTAAAGTGGGACCATCAAAATCCAGAAGTTTTGCCGTATACTCTCTGTCCAGAGGATAGGTGGTCCCTGCCAGGGCCCCGGAACCCAGAGGACAGTAGTTTAAGCGCTCACGCACATCCCCAAGCCTGCCCCTGTCACGGCGGAACATTTCATAATAGGCACCCACATGGTGGGCCAGAGTTACTGGCTGCGCTTTCTGTAAATGGGTAAAGCCGGGCATATACGTATGAAGATGTTCCTCCATCAGAGAAAGAAGTTCGGTCAAAAGCGTCTTTAAGAGATCGTTCAGCTCATCAATCTCATCTCTGATATAAAGCTTCATATCCAGAGCCACCTGGTCATTTCTGCTTCTTCCCGTATGAAGTCTCTTTCCTGCTTCTCCCACGCGCTCTGTGAGTACCGCCTCCACAAAAGAATGGATATCCTCATACCCGTCAGCAATGGCAAGCCGGCCGGCCTCCAGATCTTCTCTGATCCCTTCCAGCCCCTTTACAATGACATCCTTATCTTCAGCCGAAATAATCCCCTGTCTGGCAAGCATGGTCACATGGGCGATGCTGCCTGCAATATCCTGTCTGTAAAATTTCTGATCAAAAGAAATGGATTCATTGAAATTTTGCACGAATTGATTGGTTTCTTTTGTAAATCGTCCTCCCCAGAGCTTCATTTTTCTTCCTCCTCTGTAATATTCACTGTCATCAGACTCTCATGGTTTTCTGCTTCCTGGTTTCCCCCAAACGTCTGCTGCCGGGCAGGCGGCTGGCTTTCAGAAATTTCAGATGCGTCTGCCGGACTTTCATGTGCGGCGGTGCGTCTGCTGCCGGACGCATAAATATTTATGATAAATAAAATTAACAGAATAAATAGCGCTGCTGCTGATATCATAATCCCATGGGCCAGTCCTCCCGGGAAGTAGGTAAGAAGCACCTGATGACTTCCCGCCGGGATATCAACTGCCAGAAGGGCTTCGAAAACCTTTCTGGGCTTCACTTTCTGTCCGTCAATGGACACAGTCCACCCTTCATCATAGGGAATAGAGGTGAATAAAAGACCTGCCTCTTCTGCCTCCACTGTGCCCGAAAGCTCTGTGTCAGTCCAGCTTGTAAGATGCATCGGCATCTGGTTTAAAGTTTCATAAACGGAAATCAGGGCCCGCTCGGAGAACCGGTACACCAGAGCATTCAAAACTTCCCCGGATTCCTCAGCGGTCAGAACCACCTGGTTTCCGACTCCTATGGTTCCCAGCTCCAGAAGGTATCCCCGATCTGTGTTATTAAAAGTTTTCTGGCCCGTGGGAAGCTCCGCCTTCACTTCCTTGACACGCTTATTCTGAACAAATACATAGTATTCTCCGGTCATATCCGCAGTAAATCTGCATGTGGAACCAGAAGATTCACTGTCTACGGAAACCAGTACATCATCACTTCCCAGAATCAGACACAGGTCATTCTGCACCTCTGCCGGATTATCCATGGCATACTGCCAGTTATCCTCCACATCCGGGGATATCACAAAGCCCAGCGGAAGTGTATAGCGGTTTTCACAAAGATAGGTTCCGCCGCTTTCCGCCACATTGCGGACAAGATCCGTACCGGACACAGCTTCAGAATACAGGGCATACTTCACGGAAAGCAGGCTGTCCACAAAAGGGGTGCTGCCTGTGATGCTGTATGCATTGGTAGATGCCTCACAGCCAAGGCGTTTGAAGAACTTAGTCAGATCCGCATTGGCCGTTGATGAAAACAGAGACACTGACGGGAAGTTCATCCATGCCCCATCATTTTTCGTTTTTCTTGTCTTCTTCTCAATCCTGTAAAAATCTCCGGCAGGCTGAAGTCCTTCCACCAGAGAGATCACATCCTTGTTGTCCCTTGTGTATGCCTCCCGGCTGGTGGTGGTCACACTGGTCACTGTGGTGTTGACAGCCGCCTCAATGGACACCACTGCCAAAGCCAGAAAAAGTGCCGTTTCACGCCTCTTTCTTCTATACAAATAAATCAGTCCTGCATACATGGACAAAAACAGAATTGCCACATAATAAACAGAGAAATGGAAATGCTCCTGCTCCACAAGTTTTTCTGCCAGAATCACAAAGCAGATACTTCCCCAGTACGCCAAAGCCACATGACGTTTTGGTGTGGTCCTCAGATGCATGAAAGCCCGAAAACACATGAAAAGCATCAAAAAGATATAAATAAAGGACTGTCTGCATGGCAGACTGTTGGGATAGTGGAACCCGTGCCACATAAAGTTTAAGGCGTTGACGGAAAAGCTTGCAAAAAAAATCAAAAGCATACCGCAATACACGGCCTTTTCCTTCACAGAAATTTTTTTGCATGCCAGATATAAAAGGAAAAACATTAACACCGCCACTCCGCAGTAAATATTCGGCCAGTGATCCAGACCAATTTCCGTCTCCACATTGCCAATATGGCGGGCAAGCATATCAAAAATCGGAAAATATGAGCTTAAAGTCTTCGGGAAGTTAATATCTCCTGAGGCGGTGGTCTTCAATACATAAACCTCCGGCAAGAGCACAAAGGCAGCCAGGGCACCGGAAAGAAGAGAATAGATCCCAAACCGGACGCAGGCCATCACATACTTTTTCACAGGGCCTGGTTTTTCCAGAATCAGAAGAGCCCCAAAATACAGGACCATGAAAATGCAGGTCATGATGGAGATATAGTAGTTGGACAGAATAGAAAGTCCCAGGGTAATACAGTAAAGGAATCCTCTTTCCTTTTTCACCAGTCTTTCCAGCCCCATAACGATCAGTGGAAACAGAATGATACAGTCCAGCCACATAATATTCCAGCTGTATGCCGCCATGTAACCGGAAAGAGCATAGAATATCCCGAAAAAGCCAACGCCAACCGAATTACCGCGGCAGTGCTTTTTCAAATACCAGGCAAAGCTTAAGCCGGACAGTCCGATTTTCAGAACGATCATATAACTCATGAACTCGATAATATAGGCCTTTGGGCATAAAATCAGAAGCCAGTTGAAAGGACTGGCCAGATAGTAGGCATACAAAGCCGCAAAATTGACTCCCATTCCCACATCCCAGCTATATAAAAGGCTCCCGCCATTTCTCAGCTTATATTGAAATTCAGAAAAGAAGGGAGCATACTGATGGTACATATCTGTCCGCAGAAAGCTCTCCTCTCCAAACGGGAAAATTCCCCTCTGGATAAAAATAATAATCATTATGACAACCGGCACAAAAAAGGCTACCAGAAGCCCGTCCCCCGGCCGAATCAAAGACGAACCGGACCTGTGGAATTTTTTCCTTTTTTCCCCGGGAGCTGTCTTTGTCTCTGTATAAATATTTTTTAGCTCATTTTGTTCCATCAGGGAATACTCCTTTATTTTTCTTTCTTATGGGCAAATATGAGGATTTTGCTGAACACATAATTTAAAATCACCACCACCACTGAAATCAGAAGCTTACAGATAAAAAACTCCAGTTTCATCAAATCTACCATTACAAAAATTGCTGCCAGATTGAATAAAAAGGTCACCACCCGGCAGAGAACAAAGGATACAAATTCTCTCCACACCTCGGCAGGAACCAGGGTATGGCTTCCGAATACCCACCACTTATTGGTCACAAAAGCAAACAATACGGCCGCTACCCAGCCAATGGTCTGAGACGGAACAGAGGCCATATGTCCGGCATAAAACAGTGCGTTGGAAATCACATAGTCAATCACCGTCGTCAGCCCACCGAAGACCAGGTAGGCAATTCCCTCTTTCACTGCACCTTCTTTTATTTTCTCCACTTTTTCATCCTCCCGCATACTTTTGGAGTACTCTTTTGGACAATTTCTTACATTTTAGTATAGCCGGGACAAAAAGTAAAGGGACCAAAGGCCGAAAAACGGCCCCGGTCCCTTTATTTTTATTATTACAGTTAATTATGCCTCCAAAAGCTTATCAATACTTACCAGCTTCACACATACGCAGAAGATTTCGGCAGCCATCTTTAAATCCTCCAGAGACGGGAAGGACGGAGCAATACGGATATTGCTGTCTTTCGGGTCCTTACCATAGGGGTATGTAGCGCCTGCGCCTGTCATAACAACGCCAGCCTCTTTACACTTGGCAACGATTGCCTTTGCACATCCGTCAAGAGAATCAAAGGATACAAAATATCCGCCATTGGGCTTTGTCCAGGTACCGATCTCAAGACCTGCCAGCTCTCTGTTAAGAATTTCATCAACTGCCTCAAATCTCGGACGAAGAAGCTCTGCGTGCTTTGCCATATGAGCCTTGATTCCATCCAGATTCTTGAAGAAACGAACGTGACGGAGCTGGTTGATCTTATCATGGCTGATTAACTGGTTGTTCATCTGCTTCTTGATATCTTCAATGTTTGCCTTGGAAGTGGCAATAGCGGAGATACCTGCACCCGGGAAGGTAACCTTCGCGGTGGAGCCAAATTTGTAAACCATATCCGGATTTCCGGCCTTTTCACACTCGGAAAGAATCTCCAGAACATGCTCCGGATGATCCGGGTACAGATGATGTACACAATAAGCGTTATCCCAGAAAATACGGAAATCCTTAGCCGCCGGCTTTAAATTTGCGAAGCGCTTTACAACCTCATCAGAGTAGCACTGACCGGAGGGGTTGGAATAAAGCGGTACGCACCAGATACCCTTTACAGCCTCATCATTATTTACATACTTCTCCACCAGGTCCATATCCGGGCCATCATCATGGAGCGGAATATTAATCATTTCAATTCCAAAGAACTGGGTAATTGCAAAGTGTCTGTCATATCCGGGAACCGGGCAGAGGAATTTCACTTTGTCTAATTTGCACCACGGAGTGCTTCCCATTACGCCATGAGTATAGGAACGGGATACGGTATCATACATAAGAGTAAGGCTTGCGCTTCCGTACATAATCACGTTCTCTGCAGGGGCGTCCATCATTGCACCCATCAGTTCCTTGGCTTCCTGAAGGCCTGTAAGAACACCATAGTTTCTCACATCACCGTCAGCCGTATTGAAATCGCTTTTGCTGTTTAATACGTCTAACATGGGCAGGGAAAGGTCAAGCTGTGCAGGGCTCGGCTTACCACGCGCCATATTCAGGGTTAAATTCTTGCCCTGATACTCTTTGTAAACAGCCGTTAACTGCTCTTTTAATGAAGCGAGCTCTTCCTTCGACATTTCACGATATGGTTTCATGTCTTATCTCCTCCTATTTCTATTTCATTCTATGATTTTTTTGCTTCCAGCCTTCCGGAAGCTGTTACCTTATGCCTTTATTATAATCGAAGGCCCGTTTTCTTACAATACAAAAATTAAGAATCCGGCTTAATTTTCCCACATTTTTTGGTTTCTGCGGTGAAGATTCTTAAGTCCCATTGATTGCCCCCAAAGGTGCCTGACACGTTATAAAGTTTGCTTTCCCGCCAGGGCTTTCCCTGCTTCCCTTTATTCATAGGTGAACCCGTATCCCTGGACTTCCAGAACATCATGAACAATAACAAAAGCTTCGCTGTCCACAGAATAAATATACTGCATCAGCTTATTGTATTGGTTGGAAGAAACGGCCGTAAGGAGAATTCTCCTCTTTTCCTTTGTATAGCCTCCCTCCGCCTCAATGATGGTAGATCCCCGGTACAGGTTGTCATGAATATACGGCAGAAGCTTCTCATATTTGCTGGAGATAATCTCCAGGGATTTGGAATGCCTGGCACCAAAGGTAAGGGCCATGTCAATCACCCGGCTTCCCACATACACGGAAATCAGACCAATCAAAACATTATTGATGCCATAGGCAATAAGCCCCAGGGCCACAGTCAGCACATCTGTAATAAATACCAGTCTGGAAAGCGGAAGCCTGGTGTACTTGTGAATCACTAACGGAGGAATATCCATTCCGCCTGTACTGGCGCCCATACGCATTACAATCCCCACTCCGGCTCCTGTGAAAATTCCTCCGTACAGGCTGGCCAGAATCGGGTCCAGATCCGTTGGCATGGAAACCGGAAATGCCATGATCAGATTCAGAAACAAAGGATAGGCAATGGAGCTTATGACCGTTTTCATGGCAAATTCTTTTCCAAGGCAGATCGTTCCTATGATAAACATGATCACCACCACGCCATTGATCGTCCACTGGGCCGGAATATGGAACAGCGGTTCCAGAACCACAGCAATACCGGCCACACCACCGGTAACAATGTTATATGGTAAAATAAAGAATGCCGTTGCAAACGCGAGGATCAGATTTCCACCTATAATTACGCTCAATTCAATCAGTCTGTTTTTCAACGGTTTCATACCTGCCTACTCTTCCAGTGACTGGTACGTATACCATGCCTTCTTTTTTGCCAGGGGAGTCTCATCGCGGGATGCACTGGGATCTCTCGTCCAGAGCCCGAAAGCGCCGCCAGCCTCCTCCTGGCTTCTGGCATCCACCTGGCGGACCAGATAAAAACCATCCACGTAAGGATTTTTCTTTGCGATTTCATAGGCGGCCCTGATAGCCTCTGCCTGGCGCTCCTCTCCGTTCTCGCAGGCGGAAGTGAAGCCCTGTTCGGAAAGGATTAAATGACGGACGCTTCCATCAGGTGCCAGCATATCTGCATTTTGCATATAAGTGGTCAGAAGGTCCAGATTTTTCATATTGATATTCGGTGTGGTATTGATATCAAAGGAAATTCCATCATCATCCAAAAATTCCGGCTTCGTAAAGAAATGAACCGGATACGGATGCCATGCAATACCGTACTCTGTGTCCTTAAGCAGGGCGTTGAGCTTCGGCAGATAGTCCTGAACCGTATATCTTAAGGGATCATTGGTAGCCCTCCATCGCATATCGAAGGGAATAAACACCCTGGCCTCAGGATTCACCGCCCTGATCTCATCATAAAAGATCCGGAAGGTTTTTGCATAGCCTGCGGCATGCTCGTCCATGTCGGAAATTCCATTATAATCCCAGAGAGCCGCATCATTGACCTCGTTTCCGATCACCCAGTTGGAAACATAATCCCCATAAACACCGGCCAGAGTTCTGGCATAATTCCGCACTGCCTGCTCGCCCTCCGGAGTCGTGGAATTAAACGCATAATTTCCCACGCCATCCACAGGACTGGAAACCGGAAGCAGGTTTGGATCCTTTGCACCGCTCCTGTTTAAAAGAATCATAGTCAAAGTAACCTGGCTGTTCTTGCAGTTTTTTGCCAGCGGAAGATACGCATCCGGATTCTGGTTGGATGCCTGGTTGCAGATTACCTGATCCACTCCAAGCTCCAGAACATCATCAAACAGCTCCTGCTGTGAAATCAGAAGTCCCTTTTTACTGGCCGGCTGCTGGTAAAAGGCAAAAGATGTGATGCTCATGGAAGCGGCAAGGACTGCCGACAGCGTCAGGCCTGTGACTTTTTTCATTTTCATTGTCATTTTCATTTTCATGCTCTCTCCATTTCTCCTGCAAAATGCATAAAAGTTGATTGCTCCGTGCTTTGCACCCCCGCAATCGCCGCCAGGATTCGCAAATCGCCCTGTTCACTCCGTTCGCATGGCTTTTTTGCTCATACCGGCTTGGTTGCCCGATGTCTATTTATTATATCATCTGTTTCCTGAACCTTCAACCCTTTCCGGCCTTTCGGCACCGGCTCATTTTTTCCTTGCATTTTCCTTCCTTCGATGCTATAATGTTCAATATCTAATTATTATTTCAAAAATTGAACATCGAGGTGTGAATATGAAATTACGAGATAAAATTGACTGGAGTACCGTTCTCATTCCCTTCTGTCTGATCCTGTTTTTATGTATCAGCTTTATTGCAGCTCCGGACGGCTCCAAACAGATTCTGGATCAGCTTCGTGCTCTGCTCGGGGACACCTTTGGCCTCTGCTATTTAGTAATCGGCCTTGGAATCTTTCTTTTATCCCTCTATCTGGCTTTTTCCAGATATGGCTCTATCCGGCTGGGTGGTGAAAATGAAAAGCCCAGGTATTCAGATTTTGCATGGAGCAGCATGATGTTCACTGCCGGGCTTGCAGCCGACATCCTCTTTTACTCCTTCTGTGAATGGATTCTCTATGCCAGTGACCCCCACATCGCTGAAATGGGATCCATGCAGGTCTGGTCCAGCACCTACCCGATTTTCCACTGGGGACCTATCCCCTGGAGCTTTTATCTGGTACTGGCCGTGGCTTTCGGTTTCATGCTCCACGTACGCGGCTGTCATAAGCAAAAGTATTCTGAAGCCTGCCGCCCTGTGCTTGGCAAAAAAGTAGATGGAATCTGGGGCAGGGCCATTGATCTTCTGGCTCTGTTTGCTCTTCTTGCCGGAACAGCCACCACCTTTTCTCTGGCCACGCCGCTCATGGCCCAGGTACTTTCACGCCTCACAGGACTTCCGGAATCAAAGTGGATTACTATTTCCATTCTGCTTGTGACATGTATCGTCTACACCTGCGCTCTGGTTCATGGAATGAAGGGAATCTCCCGGCTTTCCGCCTCCTGCATGTATTTATTTTTTGGTCTGCTGGCCTATGTACTTCTGTTCGGCGGTGAAACCCGGTATATTCTGGAAACCGGATTTGCAGCAATTGGAAATCTGGCACAGAATTTCCTCAGCCTCGCCACCTTCACAGACCCCTTGAGAACCACCTCCTTCCCACAGAACTGGACGATCTTCTACTGGTCTTACTGGATTGTATGGTGCGTGGCATCGCCATTTTTCATCGGCAGTATTTCCAGGGGACGCACCGTCCGCCAGACAATTTTAGGCGGCTACATTTACAGCCTGGGCGGCACCTTTTTAAGCTTTCTGATTCTGGGGAATTACAGTCTTGGACTCCAGGTGGGAAAAAAGCTGGATGTAATGGCCCTTTATGGGGTTACCCAGGACCTCTACTCCACCATCATCGCCATCGTGGACACCCTGCCTCTGGCTCCTGTGGTTCTGATTCTCCTGATCGCCGCCATGATTGCCTTTTATGCCACCAGCTTTGACTCCATCTCTCTGGTTGCCGCTTCCTATACTTATAAACAGATGACAGGGGATGAGGAACCTCACACAGCAGTGAAAGTTTTCTGGGCCATCATGTTAATTTTATTTCCCATTGCCCTGGTGTTCTCCGAGAGCTCCATGGCCAATTTACAGTCCGTATCCATCATTGCCGCCTTTCCGGTAGCCCTGGTAATCCTTCTGATTATCGCCAGCTTCTTAAAGGATGCCGACCAGTACCTGAAAGAAAATTCCTCCCGGTGACGCATATGAGATCGTTTCCTGTGCCATATCACTTCTTTGGCGCAGGAAACGATCCCGTTTATTTTCCGGCAGACACCACAGGCTCCTTGTCCGCGGTACGCGGGCAAAAAGATGCAGGGCTGAACTGTTACATTTTTTCTGCCTGTTCCTTTATTTTTCTGTATATCTCCCTGGCTTTCGCCCTTTCGCTTCCACTTTCCTTCTTTTTTCCGTAGCGGATTTTTAAATATATGGTTCTCAGCTTTTCAAGTTCCTCCTCCATTCCCCATAATCTTGTCGCCCGCTCATGGACCTGTTCACTGGTGACACTCTGATTTTCCATGTCCAGACCACCCTGGATACAAAGCTTCAGATATTTCCGGTAATAGTACCGCACATTTCTCTCTCCACCCAAAAAACCTCTTCCGGATATGCGTTTGTCCTCTGCTTTCAGGTAACTTCGTTTTACTTCCCCTCTCGCATGCATTTTTTTCCCTGCTCCAGGCTCCGACAGCCGCCGGAACAGAAACCGAAAAAATAAAAACGCGGCAAACACCAGAATACCTATGCCCAGAACCTTTATGGCAAGGGGAACCTGTCCTGTTTCTGCCGGCCCCAAGTCCGGGAGCACTCCTCCGTCAAGGGAAATCTCTCCATCCATTTCTATTTTCTCCGGCACCCCGGGAAACAAAAAAGACAGATATTTGGCAAGCCACATGAGAATCTTTATGAAAACCGTAAGAAACATCTCAATCACAGGGAGAAGAAATGTCTGATACAACATCCCAAGAAACCTCCAAAAAGATTGTATCACCGGTTTCCAGGACAAAACTGCCGCTGCCAAAAGCATGCCGAAAATCTCCAGTCCATTGGCGCCCCAGAACGCCCCCCGTTTCTGACCATTCCCCTGCAGTCTGCTTCCCCGCAAAAGGAGAATACTGCCGGCAAAAAAACACAGTGCAAACGGAGCGCACTGCTGTCTCCAGGCAGTCATCCCCATGAATACCATTTCAAAGAGCATAATCACCGCCAGAAGCTTCCATTCCAAAAATACGGCCCTCGATACCGTTCCCTCCAGCCCTTTTTTCTCCCAGTTAAAAAACAGCCAGACTGCCCAGGCCGCCAGAATGACGGAAAGTCCTGCCTTTCCCCAGACCGGCGCAGATATGAAAAAAGGCATGAAAACAGCCAGATACAGGCTTCCGTCCGTTAAAACCTTTAAAACCAGCATATCCATTCTACGCTTCCTCCATCTCTTTTGCACATAAGAAGAGTGCCTTCCGTCCGGACCGCTCCTCCAATGCCAGAAGAAACCGCTCTGTCTCCTCTGTCTGCTCCGGAGCCACCAGAAGAAAACTCCGCCCGGCCCGGCTCCCCTTAAGAATCCGGCTGTAAAAGGTAACTGTCTCTTCCCGGCAGTCATAAGTCATTCTCCCCAGGCCTTCCAGGATCGTACTTAAATGCCCGGCTCCCAGGCCTTCCTCCACCGTTCTCCAGTTGCCCATGGCCCCCGCAATGATCCCATTAGTGCAGAAATCATAGGGAATCCGCTTCTGTTCCAGTTCCTCGCATACGCTTCGCACCATGGAAAAGCATTTTTCCAGGGACGGTCCCGGCGTCTTCATGGCCCGGCATTCTGTATTTAAAAGCACAGTGCAGGTCATATCCGACATACATTCCTGCTGCTTTACCAACAATGTTCCAAGTCTGGCGCTCTGCGTCCAGCTTATGGAGCAAAATGGCTCCCGGCCTGTGTATTCCCGGAATCCCATTGTAAGAATAGGGTCCTCAAACAAACTCTTCTCCACAGGAAACTCTCCCAGATAGCCGCCAAGAAGCAGAGAAAGTTCATTTCCGGGATAAGGCCTTGGCTTTACCACCAGCTCCGTAAGCTCCGGATAAGATTCCAGAAGAATCCGTATCCCTAAGAAATCCCCGGCCTCCACCAGGGAGCCGCGGAAAAAGTACCGGCCGCGTTCCTTAAGCGACACCCGTCTCACAAGCTCTGCCTTTTGTCTCCCGACCAGATATAAAACCGAAGAAAGCCCCATTCCCCCGCTCTCTTCCACTGACTCTCCTGTATCTGAAAACGTGAGTCCTTCCGGTACCTGCTCGCGAATCTTCAGATACGGCACCAGGAACCTTTTTCCATTTTTAACCGTCATGGTCCAGAGAAATTCCTCCTCCGGTTCCACCAGTACCTTATCCAGTGAGGTGGTAAACTCCACCTGATCCAGAGTATGTGACATGGAATAATTCTCGGCCACAAATAAAATAATTCCCAGCACAATTATAAACAAAATCATCGTAATGTCTCCAGGGGAACCGGGATGGTATCCACAAGCTTTTTCAGATAACTTCTGGCATCCGCAAAGCTTTCCGAGCCTTTGGAAATAATCCTGTGGCTCAGAACGCAGGGCGCCACATGCTTTACGTCCTCAGGGATCACAAACTCCCGCCCCATGGATGCCGCCCTGGCCTGCGACGCCTTGTAGAGAGCGATGGCTCCGCGGGTGGAAACCCCGGTCATGAACCGGCTCTCAGTTCTTGTCTTTTCCACAATATCCATCATATATCCCAGAACATCCTCATGAACCAGGACTTTGGTAAGCTCCGTCTTCATTTCCCGGATTTCCTCCGGCATAAGAACCGGTGTCAGTTCCTGCAGCAAAGTCTCAGAAGACGGCCTGGAAATCACCTTCATTTCCTGTTCCCTTTTCATATATCCCAGACTTATTTTCATAAAAAACCGGTCAAGCTGGGCCTCAGGAAGAGGAAAGGTTCCATAAGATTCCACCGGATTCTGTGTTGCCATAACAAAAAACGGCTCATCCATGGGATAGGTAACGCCATCCACCGTAATCTGTTTTTCCTCCATGGCTTCCAAAAGGCTGGACTGAGTTCTGGGCGTAGCGCGGTTAATCTCGTCCGCCAGGATCATATTTGAAAACAGTGGTCCCTTTCTGAACTGAAATTCCCCTGTTTTCTGGTTATAATAATTAATACCAGTCAAATCTGACGGCAGAAGATCCGGGGTGAACTGTATCCTCTTAAAACGGCTTCCCACAGTCTTTGCAAACGCCTTTAAAAGCATGGTCTTACCTGTGCCCGGAACGTCCTCCAGGAGCACATGGCCGGAGCATAAAAAGCTTATGAAAATCAGGCGTATGGACTCCTCTTTCCCCACAATGACCCTGGAACAGCTTTCCACCACCCGTTCTGTATTCTCTTTAAAACGGCTGTATTCCATTTTTGTCTCCTCCCGTCTGTCTTTTTTCCTTGCCCTGCATTATGTTTCCTTTCCTTTCGTTACATTTCCTTTCCTTTCATTATAGCGAATAACTCCCCCCGGTTCAAGAAAATTGTAACAGTTCAGCCTTGCATCTCCTTGCCCGCGTACCGCGGACAAGAAGCGCCGGGCGTCCGCCCTATGAAGATTTAGAGTGAAAAATGCTTATGAAAACAAGTTTTCAACGCTTTTTTCACTCTAAGTCTTCGCATGGCTGAACTGTTACAGAAAATTAGTTCTTAAGTATTTTGTAAGGCCCTGCCACATTTTTACCGCAACTAGGGACTGGATTTTCATTGCCATTCAGTGGTATTATGATTATAATAACAAATAGAGAAAAAGCTTTTAAAGGAGGAAGCATATCACTATGAAAAAAGCAAATTTCTGTTATGCCGTTCTTGCCGCATCAGCAGTTCTTGCTCTTGGCTCCGCTATTACATCTTTTGCTGCCGCCGGATGGCAGGCGCTGGGTGATGAGTGGGTCTATGTACAGAATAACGGCGAATACGTAAAAGATGACTGGAAACAGGACGAGGGCAAGTATTACTACTTCGGAAGCGATGGAATCATGCTCCGCAACACTCTGCTCAATGACAATGAAAATTATTATTATCTGAAATCTTCCGGTGAAATGATCACCAATGAATGGAGATTTATCCAGAACCCGGAATGGCAGGGCGACGATCTTGTTGATGAGGGAAGCTGGTATTATTTCGGCTCCAATGGCCGTGCTTACGTTACAAAAGACAATAAGGCATATATCGCAGATATCGGAGGAAAGAAATATGCCTTTGATCAGTATGGAAGAATGATAACCGGCTGGATTACGGAAAACGGTGAGTGGATCGAGGAAGAAGAAAACTGGTCCAATGGTATGTATTACGCCGACATTGAAGGAGGCGGAAGCCTTGTTACCAACGCATGGGTCTACATGACGGTTCCCGATGATTCCAACGAGGATGATACTGAACCCACTTACCACTTCTATTTCGGCTCCAACGGAAAGAAGAGCATAAGCACTGATAAAACCATCGCTGACAAAAAGTATCATTTTGACGAAAGAGGCGTTGCCATTTACGGCTGGCACCAGGACGAGGAAGACCAGAGCTGGAAATTCTACGGCGACTATGATGATCCGTCCTTACATACTGCATGGTTCCAGGCAACTCCGGATGCAGCTATGAATCAGAGCGGACATGATGACGGCTCCACCTACTGGTATTACGCATCCAGCAACGGAAAGATCGCCTCCGGAGAGTTTAAAACCATCGACTCCAAGACTTATGCCTTTAACTTAAATGGCGAGCTGATTACCGGACTTAAGATTATCACCACCGAAGAAGATGACAGTAAGGCTCTGGCCGCCAACCCGTCCAGCGTAGATTATATCGCCAACGTGGATGAAATCAGCGACCCCAATACCCATGTCTTCTACTTTAACAGCGACGGTTCTCTTAAAACCGGAACTCAGACCGTAACTATCGATGGCTCCAGCTACACCTTCAACTTCAAATCCAGCGGTTCCCCGAAGGGCATGGGTGTTACAGGTCCAAGCGATGGATATCTGTACAGAAACGGCAGACGGCTGGCTGCTGAGAATGGCATGAAATATGGTATCGTAGAATACGATGATAAAGAATACGTTGTAAATGAGAGCGGCTCTCTTCAGAAGAAAAAGAAGAACATCAAAGATGCCGACGGATACTATTACTGTACGGATAAAGACGGGATCCTGATCCACCAGTTAAGCGACAAGTGTGAAGAAAAACATTAAAACACAAGAATTAAAGCACAAAAAAGAACCCTGCCGGGAAACAATTTCGTTTCCGGCAGGGCTTTTAATGTTGACCTATTCCAGCTCTCCGCCCTTTACCTGCGGGCGTCCAAGGCTCTCCCATTTTAAGTAGGCGCTGATAAAGCCATCCAGTGCTCCGTCCAGCACACTGTTCACATTCCCGCTCTCATACCCGGTCCTGTGATCTTTAATTAATGTATAAGGCTGAAGAACATAGGAACGAATCTGGCTCCCCCAGGCAATTTCTTTAATATCTCCACGGATATCTGAAATCTTTTCCGCGTTCTCCTGCTGCTTCAGCATATAAAGCTTGGCTTTTAACATCTGCATTGCCCTGTCCTTATTCTGGAACTGGGACCGTTCGTTCTGACACTGTACCACGATTCCTGTGGGAATATGGGTAATACGTACTGCAGAAGAGGTTTTGTTAATATGCTGCCCGCCGGCACCGCTGGAGCGGTAGGTATCAACCCTAAGATCATCCGGATTGATTTCCACGTCCAGATCTTCCTCAATATCCGGCATCACATCACAGGATACAAAGGAAGTCTGCCGCTTTCCATTGGCGTTGAAGGGCGAAATCCTCACCAGACGGTGAACCCCCCGCTCAGACTTGAGATAACCAAACACATTTTCCCCATTGATCTGTAAGGTCACGGATTTAATTCCCGCTTCTTCCCCGTCCAGATAATCCAGCACCTCCACGGAAAAGCCCCGGCTCTCCGCCCACCGGCAATACATCCGGTAAAGCATGCTGCACCAGTCACAGGATTCCGTTCCGCCTGCTCCTGCATTGAGCCGCATGATGGCGTTATTACTGTCATATTCGCCTGTCAGGAGCGTCCTGAGACGCAGAGCATCAAGCTCGGCCGTAAATTCATCCATCATTCCATTAATTTCCGGAATTATGGCCGGATCCTCTTCCTCATATCCCATTTCAATCATAAGACCGATTTCTTCGTACTGGTTCTGAAGCTTATTGAACTCTGCAACTGTATCCTTCAGGTTTTTTGCTTCCTTCACGTATTTTGTAGAAAGCTCCGCGTCCTCCCAGAAGCTGGGTTCCTCCATGGTCTTGTCAAGTTCGTCAATCCGCCTGATTTTAGCGTCCAGATTCAGGGAATCCCTGACTTCCTGAAGCGGCTTTTCATATGTGGATAATGTATATTTAAACTGGTCTAACTCAACCATAGATACCGTCCTCTCTTATTTTGAAAGCTCAGCACTCCGGACCGGGCGGTGCAAAAACGGAGGTACGAAGTGACATTTTTCATACCCGTTTTTTGCACGGCCGTCAGAGGCTCACTGCCCACCGGGCCCATGAAGGTTTACTGGGCTAACGGCTTCCTGCCATGACACTGTTTATATTTTTTGCCGGAGCCACAGGGGCACGGATCATTCGGATAAATCTTTTGAGCGGCCCGCTTCTGCGGTGTCCTTGCCGCGCTGGTATCCTTATTGGTTCCCGTCACCTTTGCTGCAGGTTCTCTCTCCACTTTCTGCTCCACACGAATATGGCAGAGGATACGGATTGTGTCCTCACGAATTGCCGCAGACATATCGTCAAACATCTCATAGGCACTCATCTTGTATTCCACCAGCGGATCACGGTTACCATAGGCCTGGAGACCGATACCCTGGCGAAGCTGGTCCATATCGTCAATGTGAGACATCCATTTATTGTCAACCACCTTAAGAAGAATGACACGCTCGATCTCGCGGATCTGCTCTGCATCCGGGAACTCCGCTTCCTTGGATTCATAGAACTTAATAGCCTCTTCTTTCAGAGAATGCTTCAGCTCATCCTTCTTCATATTCTTGATTTCGTCGGTGAGTTCCAGCGGCTTTAAGGGAATAATTGGAAGCAGAAGCTCATTTAACTCCTTGAAATTCCACTTATCCGCGGACTGTTCGTCACCGATGGACATGTCCACAGCGCCTTCCACAATATCGGTAATCATCTTAATGATCACATCGCGCATGTTTTCTCCATTCAGTACCTGGAGACGCTCTGCGTAGACCACCTCGCGCTGCTCATTCATAACCTCATCGTACTTTAACAGGTTTTCACGAATTCCGTAGTTGTTTGTCTCAATCTTCTTCTGGGCTTTTTCGATGGCGGAGGACAGCATTTTATGCTCAATCTGCTCATTCTCCGGCACACCCAGAGCGTTGAACATGCTCATGAGCTTATCAGAGCCAAACAAGCGCATCAGATCATCTTCCAGAGAAATATAAAAGCGGGATTCTCCCGGGTCTCCCTGACGGCCGGAGCGTCCGCGCAGCTGATTGTCAATACGTCTGGATTCGTGACGTTCCGTTCCAATAATCTTAAGGCCTCCAAGAGCCTTGGACTCCTCATCCAGCTTAATATCTGTACCACGTCCCGCCATATTGGTAGCTATGGTAACGGCGCCGTGAACACCGGCCTCCGCAACAATTTCCGCCTCCATCTCATGGAACTTGGCATTTAATACTTTGTGGGGGATTCCACGCTTTTTCAGCATATGACTTAACATTTCGGAGGTCTCAATGGTGATGGTACCTACCAGCACCGGCTGACCCTTTTCATGGGCCCTCGCAATATCCTCCACCACAGCGTGGAACTTCTCCTTCTTTGTTTTATAAACGGCATCGTCCAGATCCTTGCGGACCACAGGCTTGTTGGTGGGAATCACGATAACGTCCATCTCATAAATGTTTCTGAACTCCCGCTCCTCAGTCTGAGCCGTACCTGTCATTCCGGCCTTTTTACGGAACTTATTAAAAAAATTCTGGAAAGTAATATTGGCCAGAGTTCTGGACTCTCTTCTTACATTTACGTGCTCCTTTGCCTCAATGGCCTGATGAAGACCATCAGAATAGCGGCGCCCCGGCATAATACGCCCGGTAAATTCGTCTACAATGAGGACCTCATTGTCTTTTACCACATAGTCCTTATCCCGGAACATCAGGTAATTGGCACGCAGGGCGAGAATAATATTATGCTGAATTTCCAGATTCTCCGGGTCAGCCAGGTTCTCAATATGGAAAAACTGCTCAACTTTTTTTACGCCCTCTTCTGTCAGGTTCACAACCCTATCCTTTTCATTTACAATAAAGTCCCCGGTTTCCGTAATTTCCTCACCCATAATGGCGTTTAATTTATTAAATTCACCGGATTCCTCACCGCGCACAAGCTGCCTTGCAAGAACATCGCACACCTCATAAAGCTTCGTGGACTTACCACTCTGGCCGGAAATAATAAGCGGAGTTCTGGCCTCATCAATTAAAACAGAGTCCACCTCATCGATGATACAGTAGTCCAGCTCGCGGAGTACCATCTGTTCTTTATAGATAGCCATATTGTCACGAAGATAGTCGAAGCCCAGCTCATTGTTGGTCACATAGGTAATATCACAGTTATAAGCAGCCTTCCTCTCCTCGGAGGTCATGGAATTTAACACTACGCCCACCTTCAGGCCAAGGAATTCATGGACGCGGCCCATCCACTCGGCATCACGTTTTGCCAGATAGTCATTAACGGTTACGATCTGCACACCTTTTCCTGCCAGAGCATTTAAATAGGCGGGGCAGGTGGATACCAGGGTCTTTCCTTCACCGGTTTTCATCTCAGCAATACGCCCCTGATGAAGAACCACACCACCGATTAACTGTACCGGATAATGCTCCATCTGAAGGGTTCTCTTTGCAGCCTCTCTTACAGTTGCAAAAGCCTCAGGAAGAATATCATCAAGTGTCTCTCCCTTCGTCAGACGCTCTTTAAACTTTCTGGTCTGGTCCCTTAGCTCTTCATCGCTCATGGCCTGCATATCCGGACGCAGCTTTTCAATTTTATCAACAATCGGGTAAATATACTTTAACTCCCGCTCACTGTGCGTTCCAAATACTTTTTCAACAAGATTCATTCTGCACGCTCCTAAATCTGATAATGGTATACGGATACCTGCACATCTGCCTTCTACACTAACTGCCAGAATTCAGATGTCAAATTCCGCCGGGGCGCCACGGCCGCCTGCGGATATGGTATAGTAATCTTAGTACAATCTTTTATATTTTATCACCTTCCCCGGTTTTATTCAATGCTTTCCTTATTTTTTAACAATTTATTCATAACCGTTCAGCCTTGCGAAGATTTCGGGTAAAAAAAGCGTTGAAAACTTGTTTTCATAAGCATTTTTTACCCGAAATCTCCATAAGGCAGACGCCACAAGCTTCTTGCCCGCGGTACGCGGGCAAGAAGATGCAAGGCTGAACTGTCACATTTTTCATAACAGTTTTCGGTGACATAACAGAAATAATTATGGTAAACCAGACAAATTGCACAAATCATATATTCGATTTTTCATTTATCCACATTATCCACACTTATCCACCTGGATTATGTTGAAATCTGTCCACCTGAATCCCTCCCTTTTTTGAGGGAAAAAGCACTTATGCACCAAGTTATCCACATTATCCACATTTTTCCCGGGGGATTACCCATTTTTCCCGGGGAAACCATACTTTTCAAATTTTTGTACACATCTCATAAAATTTGCTTTTTCGACCATTTTTTCGCGAAACCCCATTGACACGTGCAGATTGCTGTCGAAAGAAACCTTATCGTTTCATTACTCTTTCCCTTTTATTAAATTGTCACAACTTTTCACGATACAAGTTGTCTTTTACTGACTTATATGGTATAATGGAGGCATCCCAAAAGAAGGAGTTGATTTTATGCGTTATATCATCAGCGGAAAGAATATCGACATTACCCCAGGCTTAAGAGAGGCTGCAGAAAGTAAAATCGGAAAACTGGAACGCTATTTTTCTCCCGATACCGAAGTGCAGATTACCATGAGCGTAGAGAAAGGGCGCCAGAAAATTGAGGTGACTATCCCTGTAAAAGGCACAATCATCCGCGCTGAGCAGGATTCCAATGATATGTATGTATCCATTGACCTGGTGGAAGAAATCATCGAACGTCAGATTAAAAAATATAAAACCAAACTGGTAGACAAAAAGCAGAGCGCTCTTTCCTTCAGCGAAGCCTTTCTTCAGGAAGAGGCCGAGCATGAAGAAGCAATCAAGATCGTTAAAACAAAGCGCTTCGCCATGAAGCCCATGGATCCCGAAGAGGCCTGCATCCAGATGGAACTTTTAGGACATAATTTCTTCATGTTCCTCAATGCAGATACCGACGAGGTCAACGTTGTTTATAAGAGAAAAGCAAATTCTTATGGTCTGATTGAACCAGAATTCTAAAGGACAGGCTTATAAAAAATACCGCCCGGCTTTGTTCCGGAGCGGTGTTTTTCATTTCATTTGAAAGGCCTTGCTGCATTAACGCAGAAAGTCAGCCTCTCTGATATAAAACTCTCCTTCCCGGCTGTCAGCTTCGGGATTCTCATTGAACACACAAATTTTAAGAAACATTTCATCAGGAATCAGGCATCGTATTTTCCGGCTCCCCGGACGGATGGCCCATTCTTCCCAATACGTTCCCGTCCTGTCGGAAATCTGCAAAACCCATCCTTCTTCCAGAACAGATTCCAGCCTATACTCAAATTCTATACAGCCCTTCCTGCAGGGGCCCGCAAAAATCCAGATATTTTCCCCCTTACGGATCCACTCCTGTTCCGTCCCGCGCTGCCATTTCCCCCGGCTTCCTTCCTGAACGTTCTGCCATGCCATCACTGCACCCAAAGAACAGACGCTGATCACTGCGGTCGCCGCTGCTGCGAAAATTGCTGCTTTTAGCCTGTCTGATCTCATGAGCCCTCCTTTTTTACGTCTGGCATAAATTATACTTTTATATCTTTAAAAAAGCAATATATCTTTTATAATTTATTATTTTTTAAAATTTTAAGGATATAATTTAAACTAAAAAGGAGATTTTTGTGAACAGCAAGGTCATAGGGATCAATATAAAAAAGTACCGCAGGGCTGCGGGACTCACGCAGGAAAAGCTGGCAGAGCTTCTTGATATCTCAACTGTACACATGTCTCACATGGAATGCGGCCATGTGTCCATGTCCATTGAACTGCTGCTTAAACTCTGCGGAATCTTAAACGTATCGCCTAACCACATTTTAAATGGCGCCTATAAACCTCCGCCAACATCCCCGGACTCCGTTCTGGACGATCTGCCGGAGGACACAAAGCTTCTTGCCTACAAAATCGTTGAACTACTTCGGGTTCACGGGCAGGAAAAAAATTAAAAAGACCTGAACCGGCGCTGTCCCGCACCGACTCAGGTCTTTTTTGTTTCCTGGTTACTTTTTTCTTCTCTTTTCCGCACAGGCCATACAGGTCTCACATGCACTCTTTGCCACTGCCATTCCTCCAAGAGATGTTTCTCTGAGTTCGGAAGGAAGCGATCTTCCCACAGCGTACATAACGCTAATGGTCTCATCAATGGGGGTGATGCTCTTAATTCCTGCCAGAGAAAGCTCCGCGGAAATCAAAGCATTGGAGGCTCCCATGGCATTCCTGTTCTGGCAGGGATTTTCCACAAGTCCTCCGATGGGGTCGCAGACCAGTCCCAGAATATTCACCATGGCAAAGGATGCCGCATCCATGCACTGTCTTGGTGTGCCCCCCAGAAGTTCCACAGCCGCAGATGCCGCCATGGCGCTGGCAGAGCCCACCTCTGCCTGACAGCCTCCTTCTGCTCCCGCCGTAGTGGCGTTTCTTGTGATCAGATATCCGATTGCCGCTGCGTTAAAAAGCGCCTGGCAGATTTCGTCATCCGTAAATCCATGCTCTTCCTGAAGGGTGCAGAGCACACCCGGAATAACGCCGGAAGAGCCGGCCGTTGGCGCCGCCACAATCAGTCCCATGGAGGCATTGACCTCCAGAACTCCCACGGCATAGGCAATGGCTTTGGAAACCACATCGCCGCAGATGTTTTTCCCCTCTTCTCTCAGGGCATGCAGCTTTTTACTTTCACCGCCGATCATGCCGCCCATACTGACAATATCTTCATTCATAGGCTTTTTCACCGCTGCCTGCATGATCGAATATGCCTTTTTCATTCTGGCCCTTGTTTTTTCCGCATCCTGCTCCAGATACGTGGTCTCACGTTCAAACATGGCCTCAGATATCTTTTTATTTTCTTTTTCGCAGTATGCCAAAAGCTCTGCTCCATTAATAAAATTCATACCGTTCCCCCCATTAATCCAGTTTAATCGCAGGTACCAGAAGCACATTCCGCACAGCTTCAAAGCCACGGATGGCATTTACCATCTGGCCGGGAACATCGCTGTCCACCTCAATGATGGCATATGCGATTTTTCCCTTACTTTCCCGGTAAAGGCGAAGGGAGCCGATATTTAAATCATAAGCGCTGAGCACCGTGGTAACAAATGCCAGCGTCCCCTTCTTGTCTATGTGCTCGATAACCATCGTACTGTAATTTCCGGTCAGCTCCACATCCACGCCATTGAGTCTTGTAATCACGGCATTTCCACCGCCGATGGATTTTCCGCGGAGAGACAGGGAAGCGCCGTTTTCATCCTTCACATAGATATCGACAGTATTGGGATAAATTTCCTTGTCAGTAAAATTCTCTTCAAAGGAAAACTCCAGTCCCGCTTCCTTCGCATGTTCAAAGGAATCGCGGATTCGCTCATCATCCGGATGATATCCGAGAATTCCTCCCACCAGTGCCCTGTCTGTACCATGCCCATGGTAAGTTCTTGCAAAGGAACCATACAGCACAAATTTTACAGACACGGCTTTTCCGATCATTTTCCCGGCAATGAACGCAATCCTCAGCGCACCTGCTGTGTGGGAGCTGGAAGGTCCGATCATATTCGGCCCCAGAATGTCAAAGGTTCCAATTTCATTCATACTATAACCCCTCCTGCTTATTAATCTAAAAATGTTACAGCTTTATACGGTGTCCGGTAATAGGCCGTACACATTGTAATTCCTGTTTTTTTCGTACTGGCGTGGATAATCTGTCCGCCGCCGACATACATGGCCACATGGTTAATATAGTCGCCGCTGGCATAGAACAAAAGGTCTCCCGGCTGTGCAGACTCAATGGGAATCTCTCTTCCTTTTGCTGCCTGGTCCCTGGAACTGCGACCTGTATCAATTCCGAAATGTTCATAAATCCGCATGGTAAATCCGGAACAGTCAGCTCCCTCCGTAAGGCTTGTCCCTCCATATACATAAGGATTTCCAAGGAATTGTTTTGCATAAGCCACCATCGCCGTTCTGGTTGCCGAAGTAAGTTTTTCACTTCCCGGCCCCTCCTGAGCTCCACTGGTCACCAGAGAACCTTCCCCGGCTCCCGGGCCGGCCTCCGCCCCAGTTTCGTTGGAAACTGATGTACTCTGTCCGCCGGGTCCGTCCTGGTTCCCTACTGCAATCCCGTTCTCCGCAGGTGCCGGGGTTTCTGTTCCCCGTGCCGCAGAAGATTCGCCTCCGGAGAAAGCAGCTTCCGTGTCCCGGGTCCTGGTCTCATTGGGATTTGCAGCAATGATCCCGATGGATTCTGTGGATTCTTCTGCATCCAGAGTCTCCGTGGCGGATACCGTCTGTGCCTGCTCCGCTTCTTTTCTGAGCCTTTCCATGGCGGCGATAGCCTCATCGGCCTCCTTTTTCAGCCGCTCGGCTTCTTCCTGCTTCTGTTTTTCTTCCTCCAGGCTCACAGCCTGTTCAAATTCCACCCGCTGCTGCACATAATCTTTATGGACATATCCGGCCAGATCCGCATCCACCTGTATTTCCACAAACTCATTCTCTTCCTTCAGGGCAATATATTCTGCATCCCGGGAAAGCAGGGTCAGAGTCCTGCTGGTGGTATTGGGTTCCTCTCTGAGCCTTAAGGAATCTGTATTAACTGTTATGTAAACAGTGCCGACTTTTTTTGCGATTTTTTCCGCTTCGGCACCCGTGATAAAATACTCTGCCTTGATATATCCGTTGACAGTACCAGACTGAATCTGATACCATTTGCCGCCTTCCCCATCCACCGTCGAAAGGATTTTGGCGGCACAGTTATTATAAATTTTTCCCACAATGCTGCTGGTGGTGTTGGGTTCTGTCCGCACATTCACGTAATTGCTTACATGGGAAATTGCCACGCTGGCATAGGACGATTCTGTGGATGCCACCACCGGAATGCCAGATCTTGGGCTGGTACTTACTGTACCGCCGATCACATCCCCATAGGACACCATTGCGGTCAGCATCACCAATGAACATCCCACAGCCAGTATTCTTCCTGCTTTACTCATTGAAGTCCTTCTTTCCCTATTGTTCGTTCAAATACCGCTCCACGCTGCTCACACAGTTGGCTCCGTCTGCAACCGCAGTCACAATCTGGCGGAGGTTCTTGGTCCTCAGATCTCCGGCCGCAAAAATTCCGGCCGCTGAGGTCTGTCCATCCTCTCCGGCTTTCACATATCCGCCTGCATCCAGCTCCACAAGGCCCTCAAAGGCTCCCGTATTGGGCGAAATCCCCACAGCGATAAAGACACCGTCCACGGAAATTTCCTTTTTTTCTCCGGTCTTTTTGTTGGACAGGCCCAGAGACTCCACCTTATGGGTTCCATTGATGGAATCCACTACCGTATCCCAGATAACTTCCACGTTTTCCATGGCCATCAGCTTGTTCTGAAGACTTTTCGCCCCACGCAGCTCATCCCGCCTGTGAATCAGGTACACTTTTTCGCAGAGCCTGGCCAGGAAAATGGCATCCTCGATGGCCACATCCCCGCCCCCGATAACGGCAGTGGTCTTCTTTTTGAAAAATGCACCGTCACAGGTGGCACAATAGGAAACCCCCATTCCGGAAAGTTCCTCCTCACCAGGTACCCCAAGCTTTCTGTGGCGGGCTCCGGTGGCAAGAATTACGGTTTTTGCAAGATAGGTGCTGTTTTCTCCTGCCACCTGCCAGAGCCCTGCGCCGGCCTCTGCTGCCTGTACCAGCTCATTTTCTGTCAGATCCGCCGGTTCAATTTTAAGTACCGTATCCTCGGCAAATTCAACATTCAGCTTATCGGCATGTTCCCGGAATTTCATTCCGAGATCAAAACCGCCGATCCCCGGAAGTCCTGCATAGTTATCCACCTCATAGGTAGTTAGAACTTGGCCGCCGCTGACCATTTCCTTTTCGATCACCAGGGTCTTTAAATCTGCCCTTTGGGCATATATGGAAGCCCCAAGCCCTGCCGGGCCGGAGCCAAGAATCACAAGGTCATAAATCTGTTCCATTCTTTCCTCCGATCTTCAAATCTGCTGTCTCTGGCGGCAGCTCCCGCCCGAAAAGCACAGATGATATATTTACCATTTAGTATATCACACCCGCCTGAAATAATACAAATGATTTCCGTACAATAACTTGGGCATTATTGTGGCAAAAGTATTTCCCGTTTCATCATAGGTATCTTATATTTTTCTGCCAGCCGTTCAATCTTTTTCGCCACGGCAATGTATAACTTCATTGTAACATCCCCCACAGAAAGTTGCAAGTTTTGCATTCTCCCTGTGGAAAGGCCATGAAAGAATGTGTATAATAACTAATATAACCGTAACAGTCCACATTTCCCGTTGAAAGGAGTCCCGCCCATGTCAAAAACCGTTCTTGTTACTGGTTCCTCCCGCGGAATCGGTAGGGCCATCGCTTTAAAGTATGCTTCTCTGGGCTTTTGTGTTGTGATCAACTGCGCCCGCAGTCTCCCCGCCTTAAAAGAGGTGGAAAAGGAGATTAAAAACCTTGGCGCTCCCTGCCTGGCTGTATGTGCAGATGTCGGTAAAAAAGAAGACTGCATCCGCCTGTTTGAAGAAATATCAAAAACATTCGGCCCCGTGGACATTCTGGTAAACAATGCCGGAATCTCCCGGATCGGACTTTTGCAGGACATGGACTTTGAGGAATGGGACCACCTGATCGCCTCCAATTTATCCTCGGTATTTCACTGCTGCAAGCTGGCGATCCCTCCCATGGTCCAAAAGCAGGCCGGCCATATCATCAATATTTCCTCCGTCTGGGGTGTCTGCGGCGCCTCCTGCGAAGCTGCCTACTCGGCCTCCAAGGGCGGCGTCAACGCCCTCACGCAGGCTCTCGCCAAGGAACTGGCTCCCTCCCACATTCAGGTCAACGCCATTGCCTGCGGAGCCATTGACACGGACATGAATCATTTTCTGTCTGAAGAAGAAGCCAATGCTCTTTTCGAAGAAATCCCGTCAGGCCGCATGGGAACTCCGGATGAAGTGGCCCGTATGGTCCTGTCCCTCACAGAATCCCCGGCCTACCTGACCGGACAGGTAATTAAGCTTGATGGTGGATGGATTTAAGCAAGTGACCGGGATTGCAAAAGCAGACCTGCCCGGTTACTCTAACGCTCCCGGCAGGTCTGCTTTTTCTTCATACTCTGCTCTTTTGTAAAATCGTTATCGTTCAGGCCGCCCCTGAACTATTACATAAAATCATCCTTAATCACATCCCAGGCCGCATCCACGCTGAAATAATCTCTGATATATTTCTGTGTCTCCACAGCCATAGACGCACAGGCCCCGGGATCTCCATAGAGCTTTACCACCTGCTCCGCAAAGGATTCCGGCTCATCAGCTATCCTCATAACCCGCTCCGCCTGGGGAATTCCTTCGGCGCCGATGGCGGTGGTCACGATCACCGAGCCATTGTAGATGGCTTCCACCACCTTGCCCTTCACTCCTGCGCCATACCGCAGCGGCACCACCACCAGACGACAGCCGGCATACAGGGCAGAAAGCTCCTCCTCCGTCACAAATCCCTTTACAATAATTCCATTTCCCGGCTGCTCCAGAGCCTTGATTTCTTCTGTCACCTTGGAACCCACCACGTAAAACGGAACCTGGATTTTCTCCCTGATCAGCGGGAAAATTTCCTTTGCAAACCAGAGCACCGCGTCCGCGTTGGGCGGATGCGCGAAGCCGCCCACAAATAAAAGCCCTTCCCTCTTGGAAAAGTCCATATCCATATTTTCCAGAAATTTTTCATACACATAGGCTGTGATCGCCTTCACTTTAAGCTCCGGCTTTACCTCATGGATGGCATTTTCCTCCACATAAGACGGATAATAGGCCACCGCCGCCTTTTCCATCAGGGAAAACTCAATGGACTTCCAGTAATCGGAATCCCGCTTTTTCTGGATATCTCCCGTCAGCTCGTACTCTCTATACTCCCGTAAAAAGTGCAGGTCATGTCCATAATAAATAATCTTGATATTGGTATTCTGGCGGATAAAATCCACATATTTCGTGGCAATATGAGGCCGGTTCAGATAGGCGAAATCAATCTCGTCTTTATTTTTCATAATCCAGTCCCAGATACCGGACTGATACTCGGGTCCATAGAGGATTTCCACTCCCATCTGCTGAAGCACCGTAGAATAGGGCTCTTCATGGAGGAAGTTATCTCCCAGGAATTTCACCACATATCCCTTTTTGATAAACATTTTCAAATACTGGTATGTGGTCTTGGAGCCCGCGTCCTTGTCAAAGGTAGGCACATAATGGTCCACCACAAGAATCACCGGTTTTCCCTGGCTCCGCTCTCTTGCCCGGAAGGGGTTGGGATTTCCCGTGTTGACGCACTGCTTTTTAAACTCATCCGCCCATTTTTCCTTTAATTTCCTGCTGTTTTCCACCTGGTACCGTTTCAGTCCCGTGCCGTTCACATCGGTTCCGTTGGAGACGCCCTCAAAGTGAATCACCTTAGAAAGGGGCTGGTACACTACCCTGTATCCGGCCTTTCTTACCTCGAAAGCCAAATCCGAATCCTCACAGTAGGCAGGCGCAAACCTGTCGTCAAAACCGCCGATCTGCTTCCACAAATCCACAGAAAGAAGAATGGCCGCACCGGAAATATAGTCCACGTCCTTCACATAATTATATTCTGCCTTGTCCGGATCATCCAGCCGTCCATAATTCCACCCCGAGCCGTCGCTCCAGATGATGCCTCCTGCCTCCTGAAGCCGTCCGTCCGGGTAAACCAGCTTGGAGCCCACCATGCCGATGGAAGAATCCGATTCAATCAGGTTCACCAGGGACGAAAGCCATCCCGGCGTCACCTGGGTGTCATTGTTTAAAAACATGATATATCTGCCCCTGGCCGCTTTGGCGGCGTTGTTGCAGTTTCTTAAAAAGCCCTGATTGGTGGAATTGCGGCAGATCACCACATTTTCCACATACCGGTCCAGCTCTTTCGTGGCATCGGTGGATACGTCGTCTGCAATGATTACTTCATAAGTCACATCTGCCGTATGCTCCAGAATGGACAACAGGCAGGCGTAAGTATAGTGGATCTGATTGTAAACAGGAATCACAATAGATACCATCGGGTTCCGGGACTTTGTAAAATGGAGCTTTCCATGCTCTAAATACCCCTCTCCGATCTTAAAATCACCGCGGATCCGGTTCCGTCCCTCAGCAGAAAAATAAAGCTTTCCGTATTTTTTCGGGTGGAACATGGTATTTTTAAAGTATGTGAGCACCTTTCTCTTCCTGGTCCCCTTGGGCATGACTTTTTCCACAAGCCGATGGCATTTTCTAAGGACTTTCCACACAATGGACTCATGTTTTGCCAGATACTGGAGCGTTTTTGCAATTTCCGCATTTTCCCTCCGAAGATCTCCAATGATCACATCCAGATTTGCTACATGGTTGTTGGTAAGCCGCTGGACCTCCTGCTGCTTGACGATGGTCACATCCTTTTGTGCAATCTCCTGCTTTAAAGCCTCGCACCATTCCTTCACCTTATAAAGCTCGCTCTCCCGGTCCAGAAGAAATTCCAGGGTTTTTGCAGGCTGCTCGTACTGTTTCATGTACTGGAAATGGCCCTCACCGTGGACATAGGACTGAAAATGCTCTTCCATGGAGAAGAATATCTGCTGTTCCTCTTTTCCGATTCCAAAAGCCTCAAAAATCTCTTCCTGCCCGGCCGTAAGAATCCGTTCATAGCGGCGATAAAAATAAAGAAGATTTCTGAAGTGGAGGAACTTTGCAGGAATCGGGAAATCGAACACCCACTCATAATCAATGCCGTATACAACGCCGTCGGACACCATCAGATTTTCAAACAGCCCATCCACATTGGAAACGGAAACCACCCGATCCTCCATAGGCGGTATCTCTCCGAATACGGAACAGAATGCCCCGTCGGGAACAAAATTTTCCCGGACGCCACTGTCCTTCCCCTCTCCAAAATCCTCCGGGAACACCAGGGCCATGGCCTTCCTTAAGGCCTCATAGGGCACTTCGCCCATTCTGATTTCCTCTCCCAGAACATCTCCAATGGTCTTCCCCGTCAGATAGGGAAACCGCACCGCTTTTCCCCCGGAAAGAAACTCCGGTTTTAAAAAGCAAATCCCGGGATTCAGACTCTTAATTTTCTCATATTTTTCCCCAAAGGACAGAATATGGGCCTGCCCCTCATCTGTGAGAGCGGTCTTCTCCACGGAAAGCTTTCCATCCTGCCTGACGATGACCGTCTTTAACTGGAACTTTTCCGCTCTGGTCCGGTTATATTTTACAAATATGATCTGTCTCATAGGCTCCCCTTCTCCCAGACGCCAAGAAATGAATTGGCAAATTTCGTAAAGGTTCCGTTCTGGCATGCCTTGGCCATGGCCTCTTCCTCGCTCCCAAACCAGAAGCCCGGTCCGTCAAGCCTGGCGGAAATATTGGTCACATCCCCGGTCTGCGGAAGATAGGCATCGGAATAAACCGTCACCGGATAGCGGTAATCCGGAACCGGATAGTACAAAAGAAAGCTTCCGCCATTCTCCCTCACCAGCTCCTCAAAAAGTCCCCGAAACTCCACCTCGAGAAAGGAGGTGCCAGGCTGATTGGCTCCCATCCAGTAACGGACACCGGCCTCATTTTCCGCCGCCGCCAGAAGCTTTGCCCCCGGTTTTAAGAATCCTGCGGCTTCTTTTAAAATCCCCGCCGCCTCTTCCTTTTTACAGTCTGAAAGAAAGCCTCCCAACACCACATAATCAAAAGGGGCTGCCATTCTCTGCTCTGCCGTTTCCCCGGTATTCCCTGCCGGTTTATACTCCCTGAATCCAGACGGCTCCCCGGCGTATCCTTTTTTATCCTCCCTGCGGATATAGAATACATTTCCCCGGCCCTGATGGCGCAGACGATTCACCTCCAGGTTTTCATCCCTGGAATCCAAAACCACGACTTCTTTGGCCCGCTCCGCCAGCACCCCTGTGTAGGAACCATAGTCGGAACCAATCTGGAGTACCCTGGCCTCCGGCTCAAACTCCACCCACTCAAAAAGATTTTCTCTGAGCGGTGAAAACGCATAGAGGCACTGGGGACATGTCTCCCCCTTCAATGCCGCCTCTGTATCATTCTTATACTTTTCCAGCAAATCCAGAATTTCGTAACTAAAATCCTTCATATTCTCTGTCTCCTAGAGTGTGTTTGAACTAAGCCCGTGTAAGCTTTGTCTCCACCACCGATTCCATATCGTAAACGCCGACAGTATTTTTATTGGAGATCACCGTAATATTCGCCACATCGTACAGCCGGTGGTATACCACGTGTTCCTCCCCCTCAAAACCCGTGCAGCTCATGGAGAGAAGATACTCTCCGCCCTGCAGAGTCATTTTCTGGGTAAAGGACACATCATAAACATCTCCCGCATTTACCTGTTTAATATCGGCTCCCTCATACATGGTATTGGTTCCCGAAAGGTCTGTCCCCTTTTTATCCTTTATGGTATAGGTAAAAATCGGGCACGGAAGCGGCGCATGAAACCGGATCCGTTCTTTGATGGTGAACATCTCTCCTTTAAGAAGCAGATTCGTTAAATTTCCTCTGGCATCAAAAAGGCCCAGATCAAAAATCTCCGCTCTTCCATCTCCATACTCGGTACGGTTGGCATTGATGGTAATTTTCTCCTTCATAAGACTGTTCTCATCCCCGCCCGCATGTTCTGCCCGGACCGGCCTTTCGCCTTCCGGATCGGCCGTCTTTCCCATTCCGCCAGAATAATCATTCTCCAGTTCTTCCTTTAAGGCGTCCATCTGGTTTGCCAGAATCTTTTTATACAAATCCACCATGTGACCCGGCTCACCCTCGGCGATAAATTCTCCCTTATTTAAAAGCACCACCTTATCACAATACTTGATAATGCTTCCCATATCATGGGTTACCATGAGAATCGTAGTGCCGCTCTTTCGGATTTCCTCCATGCGGCGGTAACACTTGGCCTGGAAAAACACATCTCCCACAGAAAGAGCTTCATCCACAATGAGAATTTCTGGCTCCACGTTAATGGCCAGGGCAAAAGCCAGCCGCACAAACATACCGCTGGAATACGTCTTCACCGGCTGATAAGCAAAATCACCAATATCTGCAAATTCCAGAATTTCCCGGAGCTTTGCATCCATCTCCTTCTTCGTATACCCCATCATGGTGCCGTTCATGTAGATATTTTCAATTCCGGTATAGTCCATGTTGAATCCGGCGCCCAGCTCCAGAAGGGCTGAAATCTTCCCATCCACATTTACGGTCCCCGTTGTCGGCGTCAATACTCCGGTAATGATTTTTAAAATAGTGGATTTTCCCGAACCGTTGGTGCCGATGATTCCCACTGTCTGTCCCTTTTCCACTGAAAAAGACAGCCCGTTTAAGGCATAGAAATCTTTGTGATAGCTTTTATGGGTCACACTCAGGGATTCCTTCAGCCTGTCGATGGGTTTGTCATACAGCCGGTATATTTTTGTTACGTCTTTTACTTCAATCGCATTCTGGGACATGAATTCCTCCTACCTCACCATTACAGAACATCGGAAAAATGCGGACGCAGCCTCTTAAACACCTTGAGCCCCACAAGCATCATTCCAATGGTCACGGCCCAGAAATAAACAGTCAGCGTGGGCCGCTCGAAAAACCAGTTCCCTGTCAGCATGCTGTCCCGGTATCCGGCTGCAATATAATAAAACGGATTCAGCTTAAGAATCGCAGACGCAATGGTGATGCCCTTGTCTAAAAACAACTGCTCGCTGTACATAATCGGGGTCAGCCACATGCCAAACTGCAGACAAATGCCCACAATCTGGGCCATATCCTTAAAAAAAACCTGAATGGCGCTGGTCAGATAGATGAGAGCCAATGCATACATGGATGCCGCAAAGGAATAGTAAAGGATCTGGAGCCACGTAGCCATGGGTCTGTTTCCTCCGATGAGAAACACGACAAACATGATCAGCACAAAAAAGCCGTGGACAAACAGGCTGGAAATCAGTTTAATAATCGGAAGAATTTCCACCCGAAACACCACTTTTTTCACCAGATAATTGTATTCCTGAAGACATCCGGTTCCCGTGTTCATGGCCTCGGAAAAGAAAAACCAGGGCGCAATGCCGGGAATCAGCCATTCAATATACGATGCATTGGGAACCGGAGGCGCGCTCTTAAAACCGATAGGCCCAAAGATCATCCAGTAAATAAGCACGGTAACAATGGGCTGGACAAACATCCAGACAATTCCAAAGTAAGAGCCCACAAACCGCTTTTTAAAATCCGCCTTGGAAAGATCCCACACAAGCCGCCGCTTCGCCACCAATTCCTTAAGAAGAGAACTAATATAATTCACGCTGTTATCAAACCTCTCTTACCGCTCAAACTTAAAAGTTTCGCCAAAGCCGCCCCATTTCTTGTCCTTTTCGGAAATAATCAGTTCCATTCCCTCCTCAATGGGCCATTTTACACCGATGGTTTCATCGCTCCATAACAGGCCGCCCTCATCACCGGGATGATAGAAATCCGTACACTTATAGGCGAACTCCGCCTCATCGGACAGAACCAGAAAGCCATGGGCAAAACCCTCGGGAATATAAAACTGCTTCTTATTTGCAGCAGAAAGCTCTACGCCGAACCACTTTCCATAAGTCTTTGAACTGGTCCGCAAATCCACAGCCACATCAAACACCGTACCGCGCACAGCCCGCACCAGCTTTCCCTGGGGGAACTGCTTCTGGAAATGCAGTCCGCGGAGCACGCCTTTCACAGACATGGACTGGTTGTCCTGTACAAACACCATGTCAAGGCCGGCCTCTTTAAAATCGTTCTGGTTATATGTCTCCATGAAATATCCGCGCTCATCCTTAAACACAGTCGGCTCAATCACATAAAGTCCTTCAATCACTTTTCCTTCCACTTCACAGGGAGTTACTTTAATTTTACCCATTTTTCTTACCTCGCTTCTAAAATCGTAACAGTTCAGCCCTGCATCTTCTTGCCCGCGTACGACGGACAAGAGGCATATGGCGGCGTCCGCCTTATGAAGCAAGGCTGAACTGTTGCCTGAAATTTGCCTGTCCTTCATATTACCACTATAAACGCATACTTACAATACTAAATAGCCGCAAAGCCCCATAGCAGTCCAGAACACACATGTAAAAAAACAGCTTTTCGTCACTGCCGGCAGTACGCACCAGACGGTCATTTTTCATGGTCATAATTACAAAGGGCAGCATGGGGAGCAGATACCGCCCCTGCACTCCCTCAATCACTCCGGAACTTAAGGGGGTCCACCCCACCATCATGGCCGTCATGAGCCCCGCCAGACAGGAAAACGCAAGAAACAGAATCCACACCTTCTGCCATCCTGACAGGTACAGAGCCTCTCCGGCCCGCCGGATTCCCAAAAGCGCCAGGCAGACAGCCAGAAAAACCAATACAAAAAACGGAACCGACAACACCGGATCCAGGTTTCCGAGGCTCTCTCCCAGCATGGAAAGCGCCCATTCATCTCCCTGATGTACCAGGGTCTCATACATCATCCGTACATACACCTGGGGATTATGAAGGATATAGGGAATGGAAAATCCCTCTTCCCCGGCCCAGGAGACATAAGTATCGGCTCCCACGGCATAATCTGAAATCGTTTCCCGATTCACCAGGATCATGGCAGCCAGAAACGCCGCTGCCACAACGGCCGCTGATATTCCCCAGTTTTTCCAACCGCCAAACTTTTTTACAGGAATGAGAAGCGCAAACCCCAGCAGCACCGCATACACCATTTTGCAGGGACCAAAGGCCGCCGCCAGCAGGGCTAGCAGCGCAACATCCCGCTTTTGCACCACAGGCTTTGCAAAGGCCAGGTACAGGCAATAGCTTCCGAAAAAGAAACACATTCCCATAATAAATGCGTCATAAGAACAGGAAGCAGCCAGGTGAAGAGACATAGGCAGAACAGAAACCCCGCAGACCGTCATTTTCCCAAAAGGCAGCACTTTCATGGCGCCATAAATCATCCCGGCAAAAAACAAAAGGTTAAAAAAGCGTCCCAAATATGCAAGAATGATACAATTGACTCCAAGAAGTCTTGCAAACGTAATTCCAAGAGCCTGCGGGACATAGGAAACCGGGGTTGTCTTTACCGGCTTTAGTACAGAGGAAACCATCTCTTTTCTTTCCGGGGAAACAAAACCACCGGCGGCATGCGCTCTGATCTCCTCCCATGTCTTCTCCGTTAAGGTCCGCCCCAGGGAAACCCGTTCCTCCATTCCCGAAGCGCCATTTACATTCTGAAGAAATTCGTCCTCCAGACGCATCCGCACGTATCCCTTTTCGTCCACGGGAGACTCGCCAAGAAAAACATTGGAAATTCCATAAGCGCTGGCAAAATGGGAAATTTCATCCGGAGCAGAAAGAGGAGGCAGAGCAATGAGATACATGCTGCCAAAGAAACAAACAGCCAAAGCCCCGCATACCTCCAAAGGCCATTTTTTCCAGAACAAACCCGCCGCCAGAATCAGAAGAAACACCATGGCGAAAAAAAACAGCCAGCCATATATGGTTCCAAGCCATAAATTCCCCGAAGCAAAAGCTCCGGTTCTCGTATCCATAAAATGCCAGCCACCCAGAACTGTCAGAAGAAACACCATGACCACGGGGCCTTTATACCCTCTCATTTGCTTCATTGCCTATTCCCCATCCTTCTCCCGCCGCAGATTTTCGTCTATGGCCATCTTCTGCGCCAGATCCTTAATTTTTGTCTCCAGCTGCGAAATCTTTACGGACATCCGGAACATTTTAAGGATCAGCAGAAAAATTACAAACAGAAAAATAAAATTCACCGGTGTCTGGGTACCCGCCATATCCGACATCAGATATACGATCTTCGGGAACACGCTGAATACAATCAGCAAAAAGGAAAACCCGATCCAGAATACAGAATCCTCAATCCGCATTTGCGACATGCGGACCTTTCGCAAAATTAATATGGTCGTCAGTATAGAAACAACGGTAAGTACTACCCGCAGCAAAAGCGTCATTGACTGTTCCCCCCTTTACCCCTTATCCCGCTTTCTGAAATTCCGTATAAACAGGATGGAAATCAGCATCTGTATCATATACCTGGAGGCGTTAATGGGGGTCAGATAGCTGGCACCGCAAATACGCTCATCCATAACCACAGGAACCTCAGCCACCTTTGCGCCCTGCTTTAGCAGATAGGAAATGGTATCCGGCTCCGGTCCATAATTTAATTCCCTGGAAAATTCCTCAATCATCCTTCTGTTAAACATCCGCATCCCGGAGGTAGGGTCCTTAATCACTGTCTTTGTGGTCAGGCGGATGGCAAATTCAATCAGATTGCTCCCCAGCATCCGCATGGAGCCAATCTTTTTTCTCTTCATAAACCGGGATCCGATCACAATATCATATCCCTCATCCATTTTTTCCTTCATGGGGCCAATATACTCCGGCCTGTGCTGTCCGTCTCCGTCAAACTGAATCGCGTAGGAATAGCCCTTTTGACAGGCGTAGCGGATTCCTGCCTGAAACCCTCCGGAGAGTCCAAGATTTACCGGAAGGTCCAGACAATTATAATGTCTTTCCTTACAGATCTCTCCGGTTCTGTCCCGGGATCCATCATTGACCACCACATAGTCAAATTGCGGAAACTCCCTGGTCAGACGATCCACCACCCGCTCGATGTTCGCTTCTTCGTTATATGCAGGAATAATGATTAGTAAATCCGACATGCCAGGCCTTATCCTTTCCAGTAATTCTTGTTCATGGTACACAGCCGGACAAGCCCCTTTGGAAGCTTTTTATACCGCTTTCCCATGAAAAACCCCATATATTTCCATCCGCACATCCAAATAAGTTCTGGCAGCAGATACCCTCTCCTTTTTTTCAAAAGATACCCGGCTGTCTGTTTCACCAGACGAATTCCCTCTCCCTCGGAGCGAACCGTCAAAAACACTTCCGGATGGTCTGCCTGGGAAACTCCCAGATCAAAATTCCGGCAGAACTGCTCTCTGGCAGAATAATTGTGGGAATGAATCACTTTTGCATCCGCCGCATAAGCCACCGCATATCCGTGTTCCATGGCATTTGCCGCAAAAATCATGTCCTCGTTGAATATGGTCTTTCTGGTAAATCCCCCCAGACTCAAATATCGTTCTCTTTTATAGGCGGCGCACACATTGGAGCAAAAATACGTTTTAATCCCCAGCTTTGGAAGATCTTCCTTTGTTTTAATCCGGCTTTCTTCCGGATAATTGAAGCTTCTTGTATATCTTTCTATTACGCCGCAGTCCTTGTCCGGAAGCTGTTTGGCATAGGCCACAGCTATGGTTTCCTCTTTTAAAAGGGCACCGCAGAGCCGTTCCAGAAGATATCTGTCATAAGGGAGGGCATCGTCAGTCATGCATACGCATATATCCCCGTTCGAGTGCTCCAGCCCCGCGTTTCTTGTGGCTCCATGATCAAATTCCCCTTTGGTCACATGGTACACCGACAGGTTCTCCGGCAGCATTTCCACAGTCTCAGCCCAGGCATCCCAGTATTTTCTTTCCGTATTCATGATGATATACTGGTTTACCGGGCTCGTCTGGGCCTCCAGACGTTTCAAAAGCTCTGCAAACCTCTGATCCGGTTTATAAACCGGAATCACCACATCAATTTTCATTCTTCCTCCCCATAGGCTTTATATGCCCCTTTGTAAAAATGCATGAGAAGCTTCACCATCCACCGGGGCCACAGCTTTTCAAACATGGCAATTTCATCCGCGGCCCTTCTGTTGTCCCCGATGCACTGCTTGGTTGTCGCCCCGTCGTGAATCCGGTAAGCCATAAGCGGCCGCTCCACACAGATAAACCGCCCCGGCCGCCTTGCCAGTTCATAAAGATTATCCCAGTCCAGGGCAAAAGTAAATTCTGACCGGAACATCACATCACCAATCCGGTCATGGTTATAAGTACAGCTTGGACAGCAAATCGGATTTCCAAACAAAAGCACACTTTTTTTTACCCATTCCTTATGGGCCAGAAAGGAAAACCGCAGAGGAAACCGCAAAATCTTTTTTATGAACCGCCCTTTATCACCAGACACGATTTCTGTGTGAACAGGATACAGCGTTCCATCTGCCATCTGCTCCTCTTTCGTCTGCAAAATCAAATAATCCGTGCAGAACACGGTCATATCCGGGTGGGCCTTATACTGCTTCAATAGTTCTTTCACATAATTTTTATGGTAGATATCATCCTGGTGAGCAATGGTCACAAGAGAATGGTCCTTTCCCGCCTGCTTCCAGCCAAACAGCCAGTCCTCTCCGATTTCAGGCTCTCCCTCACGAATAAACAGGGGGATTTTGTAGGCCCTGCAAAGCTTTGAAAGATACTGTGAGGGCGTTGCCGTGACCATGATCACATCACTTTTCACCGTCTGCCTCATCAGTGACCGGATACAGCTCTCCAGATACGGACTTTTTTTATAGGCACAAATCACAAATGCATGGATACCACTCAACGTCCCTTCCTCACTTTCTCAAAAACTGAACGATTACCCAAAATTCCCGCAAGTACAAGAATACCAAAAAACGCCATCAGGGCCGCTGTCAAAATCGCATAGGCCAGAGCGCCGCCGAAGATTCCTCCCCAGCGGACAAAAGGCGCGGATATCCCAACCGCCAGGAGCCCCACAATTCCATAGACTCCAAAAATATACCGCTGCTTTTTCATAATCACAAGCGAATAATAAAACAGATTCATATAAGCATTGAGAGCGCCTCCCGCAATAATGAGGACCAACGCCTCCCGGCAGTCCTTTAAGGCATAGGAAAGATTGGGATACAAAAGGCTTAAAACCGGGATTCCCAAAAACCATGCGCCGCCCACGGCCAGAACCGTGAGAACAGCAATGATTCCTGCCAGACGCCCGATAATCTTTATAAACAGTTTCACCCTTCCCATTTCCCAGTTTAAGGAAAGCTTTGTAAGGTAGGGACGAATCACAAATCCCGCCACCAGATTAATCACACTGGTAGGCATAAAAATGGCTCCATAAACGGCCAGATCCTTATCAGCCATGCAGCCCTCAATGGCATACTTGGAAGCGGAAAAAATATAAAAATCCAGTACCGCGGAAAAAAACAGAAGCGTATTGTCTTTAAACAGGCCAGCCTTCTTTCCGGGTACAGACTTCCAGTCAATATTGGGAAGTTTCCGGATTACGAGAACATCAAACACCAGAAATCCTATGGCCTGGGCCTCCACTGCCATCAGACTGGCAGTCACAAGATCTCTGGTTTTGGAGAGGACTCCCAGAAAAACCGATACAGAGAGCACGGTCCGGAACGCATTGGACTTTCCGGTCAGGTAAAGCCTGCCGCTCCTCTGAAACTCCGCCTCAAAGGTGTCCGCCAGTGCATCAATCACCTTATATGCCACCATAAGAAAGACCGTTGCCGCCTTTTCAAAACTATAATGATTGACGGAAACATAAACAAAACCCACCAAAAGAGCCGCCCCGCAGGTAAAAAACCTGAGTCCCAGATACTCTCCGAAGGAATATTTGTGTCCCATATCGGTGATCTGGAAGGGGCGGATTCCAAAATAAGCCATCATGAACATATGCTGTCCAAAGGTGGTGAACGCAAAAGTAAAGATTCCCCCTGCGTCCTCTCCTGCAATCTGAACCACGGCAATGGTAAGAACCATGGAAGCCAGGGCATACAAAAAGCTTCCCGCCATGTTCCAGATAATATTACGTCTTTCAGGATTCTTCGATTCCCTGCCTATGATCAGGCGTGATAATACTTCCATTGGTTTTCATTCCTGTCTTTTCTGAGATATGGTCCAGAATTCTTCTGTAATCCTCAATGAAATCTACCTCAGCCCAGAAATACCCTTTGATATCTTTAACGGGGATGTCCTCCTCCCCGCTGATACTGTAAATAGCGTCTTCCCACCACATTCCATGGCACTGAGTATCAATCAATTCATTGAGCTTCTTTAAAAATTTCGGCACAAAAGACGCCTTCATGAAGACAATGCCTGTATACTCACAATCCCGCTCCTTTAAAGTCAGCCCTTTTCCGTACCGTCTTAACATCCCGTTTTCTGTTCCGAAGAAATAATCTCCGTCCAGAACCCGGGCCGAATCTGCCAGAAGAATGATTTCCTCCTTCTGTTTCACAGCAAAATCCAGAATTTCCTGGCTCCAGTACACATCCCCGTTGGCCACAATACAGTCGTCTTTAGTAAAAAGCCCGGCGCTTTCAGCCATCCAGAGAGAGCCGATGCTGTTGGTCACATCAAAAAAAGGATTATAAACAATATGAACCGAAAGGCCTTCCAGTACACGCTCAATTTCCGCATGGCGGTAACCCACGATCACTGTGGTTTCAATTTTATTCTTCAAAAGCATCTCCACGGTTCGCCGGATTAAGGGCTCACCGCCCACATCAACGGTACATTTGGGGATATTGGGGATATATTTGCTGATGCGGCTTCCCCTGCCGGCCGCCAGAATAAATGCTTTCATCGATCCACCTCATACAACGCTTCCGTAAATTGCTTCATAACCCTTTTGCTTCCGGTGGAAATCCTGATATAATCCTTAAGCATCTCCTGACCATATGTCTTAATGAGAATCTTCTTTTTCTCCAGCCGCTCCTTCACCTGAGAAACAGAGGTTTTCGTCCGGATAAAGGCATAATTTCCGTTTTCGGCAAAATATTCATATTCATGCTCCGCCAAACTTTCCGTGAGATAATTCCGTCCTTCTTTTTCGATAGCCACAAGCTTTTCACAGAGTCCCGGCTCCTTTAAAAGTACTTCTCCAAACTTTAAAGCCACCGCATTGGTATCAAAAGTGGGACGCACATTCCAGACATATTTTACCAGTTTCTCATTTCCCACAATAAATCCAAGCCTTACGGCCGCCACGGAAAACAGCTTGGAAAAGGTTCTTATTAATACCACATTATCATATTCAAAAATCTTATTTAAGAAGGTTTTGTCATAGAAATAATGATAGGCCTCATCCACGATGACCAGGGCCCCAACCTCTTTTGCTCTTTCTGCAATGGCATCAAACTGTTCATTGGTGTAAACCGTACCGATGGGATTATTGGGATTTAAAACAGAAACGATGCTGACATCCTCTGTAATGGCATCCAAAACCCTTGAAAAATCCAGGGAAAAATCAGGATTGTACATTACGGGTTTATGCTGCAGACCGAAAATCAAACAGTTGATCCGATACATCTCAAATGTCGGGGATACTGTGACAACCGAGGAACCCGGTCGGCCAAACACCTCAAACAGATACCGGATTGCCATGTCAGAGCCATTGGTGACACAGACATTCTCCCGCTTTACTCCCAGATACTCCGCCAGAATTTTAAGAAACCGCTCCGGCTCCGGGTAGGTGGCAAAAAACTCCGGTGTGAGCTCCGCCTTCACCTTATCTACCAGCTCCCCCGGCAGTCCCTCCGGGTTCTCATTCATGTCCAGTCTCAGAAAATCCGCACGCCCCTGCCGGCCTCCGATCCGCACGATTTCCTTTACACATTCCTTCACATAACACATGACACTCTGTCCTCTTTTCCTTGTTCTCTCTTTCCTCTCGCCGCAGGAAAACCTGACTTATAAGCAGGCTTAACGCCCTTTTTTGTGCGATTTTCAACGCCCTGTGGACTGTAATTAAAACTCCAGGCGGTAGGGGTAATGGGTCTTTTGCCTGTCCTCTGGCGGCATGGTCATATAATCACCGTACTGGCTTTTCAAAATCTCATGGATATCGCTGGTAAAGGCCATAGTCGTGTCCTCAAAGGGCAGCTTCTGAATCGGAAACATTTTTTCCTTGTTGACCACGTTCCAGAAGGGATTGGTATCCGGTAAAAATGCCATCCGTTTTGTATTCTTTTTCTCATATTTCCGGCAGGCCGCTTCACAGTGAGCGCGAAAAATTGCCGGACGAATATGGAGCGCCTTAATGATCCTGTGAACCAGACTGCAGACTGCCCAGATAGCCTTCGCCTTTGCTCCTTCCTGGGCCAGGTAAGGCTTTTCCATACAGGCCAGCACCAAAAGCTTACTCCAAAACCAGGCGGTCCAGGCCTGTATCTGCACTGCAATCGTTCCGTCAGCAATGTTATCCATCACATAAAGATCCAGAAAGATTCCAAAAGGACAGTCTACCTCTCTCATAACGCGCTCCTGGAATACGGTATTGCACTTACATAGCCTGGTAGTCATCATCGGATAATTTTCATTGGTCTTATTATTTAAAATGTAGTACTTTCCCTGCCATTCTTTTTTTGCCAGACGAAGAAATTTTTCAAAGTCCTTTCGCGGCATGGCAATGTCAATATCATCATCCCAGGGAATAAAACCCTGATGGCGCAAAGCGCCAATTCCCGTTCCGCCGATTCCGAAATAAACGAATCCATGGGCGTCGCAAAACTCCATGAAATCTTTTAACATGGAAAGCTCCGTGTTCTGAAGCCGTTTTAACACCTCCGGCTCATAAAATTCATGCATGACCAAACTCCCTCTCCACACAGGCAAATGCCGACTCAATGACCTTATCCATGTCATAGTACTTGTACTCGGCCAGTCTGCCGCCAAAAATCACGCCTGCCTCCTGGCTGGCCAGAGCCGCGTACTTCTGATACAGCTCCTGATTCTTTTCATCATTGACCGGATAATAGGGTTCCATACCTTCCGCCCATTCAGCAGGATATTCTCTGGTGATTACCGTCTTTTCCTGGGTTCCGAATTCAAAATGCTTATGCTCAATGATTCTCGTGTAGGGAGTTTCCCTGTCCGTATAGTTGATTACAGCATTGCCCTGGAAATTATCTGTATCCAGAACCTCCGTTTCAAACTGCAGGCTCCGGTACTGGAGCTTGCCAAACCGATACCCAAAATAGCTGTCGATGGTTCCTGTATAAACCACCTTTTCCGCCAGGGAATCATACTCCTCCTTCTTTTCCAGATAATCCGTATTCAAACGTACCTCACAGCCCTCAAACAGCTTTTCCACAATCTTATTATAGCCGCCAATGGGAATCCCCTGATATAAGTCGTTGAAATAATTGTTATCATACGTATAACGTACCGGAAGGCGCTTGATAATAAAGGCCGGAAGTTCTCTGCAGGATCTTCCCCACTGCTTTTCCGTGTAACCCTTCACCAGTTTCTGATAAATATGGGTTCCCACCAGGCTGATGGCCTGCTCTTCCAGATTTTTCGGTTCCCCTTTTATCACCTTCCGCTGTTCATCTATAATCTGTCTGGCCTCCTCCGGTGTGGAAATCCCCCACATCCGGCTGAAGGTGTTCATATTAAAAGGCATGTTGTACATTTCACCCTTATAATTGGCCACCGGGCTGTTGGTATACCGGTTAAACTCCACTAAGCCATTGACAAAATCCCAGACCCTGCGGTTGCTGGTGTGGAAAATATGGGCACCGTATTTATGAACATGGATACCTTCCGTCTCCTCACAGTAAATATTCCCGCCCGGATGTTCTCTCTTTTCCAGAACCAGACATTTTTTTCCTTCCTTCTTCGCATAATACGCGAATACACCTGCAAACAGGCCGCTGCCCACAAGCAGATAATCATACTGTTTCATAATAGCGTCTCCTTCGTCCCGAATATTCTACTATATTCCTGCTGAAAAGTAAATTCATGATTCCTTCATGGACTTCAGGAATCCTAAAACTGCCACGAGGATGGCGCCTGTAAAAATAAACAGATCTCCCAGATTAAATACCACTTTCTTTAATCCCTTCCAGCGTATACTGAAATAATCCACCACATAGCCGCGGACCATTCTGTCATAAACATTACTGACTCCCCCGGCCAGAGTCAGGGTCAGGGCCAGCTTTTCCATAAACTTTCCTTTGGCGCCCATTAAATACGTCCATGCCCCCGCGATTCCGGATGCAAGACATAAGGGGACCAGCTCCACTGCCCGGCTTCCCTTCAGGAATCCGAAGGAAAATCCCGGATTATGGTTTTTATAAAGCCATATAAGCCCCCGGGAACCCTTTAATTCTCTCGGAAAATTCTTATCATCCTGTGCCTCGACCTGTTTTTTTAATGCCAGATCCAAAAATGTAAGTGTTGTACCAAATGTCAGAAATCCAAACATAGCAAATCCCCTTTCTTTCCTTATATTACACTATTTTTGCGGCTCCGTCCATATATTTCCATGGAAACCGTCCCTGACTTTTCCCGCCATGCTGCTGCCTTCACATATTTCAGCCCATTTCTTCATATATTATAAACAACTTCATTCTGGAGTATGAATATGGCCTGTACTGAAAATGTAGCCTCTGAGGAGTATGCAGAATTTATTTCCAGATACCCTCTTTCTCCTCAGGAATTCGTTACCCAAACCGGAACTGAATGCATTGACTTCATCAGCCAGCAATTTGCCATCATATACATGGCCCTCCGCGACCTGGAACCCCTTACCTTCTCTTCCTACACCTATGCCGCAGTTCCCAAACTCTATTCCCTCCTGGACTCCACCAGCATGGAATCCTCCGGCATTCTTCCTGCCTCCAGGCTTCCCGCCCTTGGAAACAAGGGTGCCGGAGTCATCATCGGTTTTGTGGACACGGGTATTGACTATCAGAATCCGCTTTTTCGGAATCCCGACGGCACCTCCCGGATTCTTGGAATCTGGGATCAGACCCATGGAAGCGGAAACGTGGTTCCGGGAAACACCTTCCGCTCTCTCTATGGAACCCAGTACCCCCGGGAAACAATCAATACCGCCCTTTCCTCTGACGATCCCCTGTCCGTGGTGCCCTCCACCGATGAAATCGGCCACGGAACTTTTCTGGCCTCCATCGCTGCCGGCGGAGAGGACGAGGAGAGGGACTTTACCGGAGCTGCCCCCCAGGCAGATATTGCGGTAGTAAAACTCAAACCTGCCAAACAGTACCTGAGAGACTTCTATTTGATACGCCAGGATGCCCAGGCATATCAGGAAAATGATATTATGATGGGAATCACCTACCTTCTTTCCCTGGCCCGTCAGTACAATAAGCCCCTTGTAATCTGTCTTGGCATCGGAACCAACCAGGGCGGCCATGTGGGAAATTCGCCCTTAAGTGCCTTCTTAAATGATGTGAGCAGCTATATCGGAACTGCCCTGGTGGTAGCTGCCGGAAATGAAACAGGGCTCGGGCACCATTATCGCGGAATCACAGAGCCCGGCGACACGATACAAAGTGTGGAGCTGAAGGTAGGGGAAAGCGATACCGGCTTTTCCATGGAGCTTTGGGCCCAGGATGTGGAAGTCTACCGGGTAGGCTTCACTTCCCCCACCGGAGAAGTCATATCCCCTCTGCCTCCCAGAACCGGCGAGGAAAATGTTTTAAGATTCCTCCTGGAGCGCACGGAGATCACCGTCTACACGTATTTTTCCATTGGTGCGGCAGGCAGCCAAATGGTATTCATTCGTTTTAAAAATCCCATGCCGGGAATCTGGAATCTTTCAATCACCGGAACGCTGGATCTGCGAGGATCCTTTCATATCTGGCTTCCCAGCAGGGGCTTTATTTCTGATGATACATTTTTTCTCCGCCCGGATCCCGATACAACGATTACTGATCCCGGCAACTCCCAGAGCCTGCTGACTGTGGCTGCCTATGATCATACGAACGGAGGAATTTACATCCACTCCAGCCGCGGTTTCAACCGTATCGGCCAGGTAAAACCCGATCTTGCTGCTCCTGGCGTAAACATCCAGGGCGCCGGCCTCAAAAACACCTTTACTAGGATGACCGGAACTTCCTCGGCTGCCGCCCATGTGTCTGGAGCCGCCGCCATTTTGCTGCACTGGGGCGTTATCCAGAAAAATAATTTCTTTATGAACACTTCCTCCATTAAAACTTACCTGATTCGGGGAGCGAAAAGAAATCCAGCGCTCACATACCCAAACCGCGAATTTGGATATGGAACACTGGATTTATACGAGGCCTTTCTCCGTCTGCGCCCCTAATTATTTTCTTCTAAAAGCATGGCTCCGCGCATCTCAATGCGTGGGCCGCCGCGCTTTTCCAGATATGCCCGTGTGATAGTCACAGAGCCAATATTGGGATCCTTGGGAATCTCATACATAATATCCAGCATAAACTCCTCTAAAATCGCCCGCAGAGCTCTGGCTCCTGTCTCCTTCTTAAGCGCCTCCCCGGCAATCTGCTCCAGAGCATCCTCTTCAAACCGAAGCTCCACCTCATCCATCTCCAGTAGTTTTTGATACTGCTTCAGGATAGCGTTTCTGGGTTCCTTTAAAATCCGTATCAGGAATTCTTTTGTGAGTCCCTGGAAGGTTACAGTCACGGGAAGGCGGCCCAGAAACTCCGGAATCATTCCGAAATCCCGCAGGTCCTTATTGGTCACTTTACTCAGAATATCGGGGTCTTTATCAAACTTATCCCTGAGATCGGCTCCAAAGCCGATGGAAGTCTGTTTCGTCAAACGTTCCTTAATAATATTTTCCAGATCCGGAAAGGCTCCACCGCAGATAAACAAAATATTATCTGTATTGATGGTCTCCATGGGCGTCATGGCATTTTTCTGGTTGGTTCCCACCGGAACCTCTACGGATGCCCCCTCCAGGAGTTTCAATAGCTCCTGCTGCACCGATTCCCCGCTCACATCCCTGGTGTTTGTGGACTTTTTCTTGGCAATTTTATCAATCTCATCAATAAACACAATTCCCATTTCTGCCCGATCCACATCATTTTCAGCCGCGGCTAAAAGCTTGGAAATCACGCTCTCAATATCATCTCCAATGTATCCGGCCTCTGTCAGGGATGTGGCATCCGCAATAGCTAAAGGGACATTCAAAAGCTTTGCCAGTGTCTTTACCAGATAAGTTTTTCCGCTTCCCGTAGGGCCGATCATAAGGATATTGGATTTCTCGATTTCCACATCCTCCCCATACTTTTTGGCATCCGGAGAGGTACGCTCAAAGACTCTTTTGTAATGATTGTAAACCGCCACGGATATCACCTTCTTGGCCTGTTCCTGACCGATCACATATTCGTCCAGCTGTTCTTTTATAATGTGGGGAGCCGGAATATCTTCCAGTTTAAAAAGCTCCTTTTTCTCCCCGCTTCTTTTTTTCTTCACTCGCTTTTTTCCGGTAATTGCACTTAAATCAATCTGACCGATGGGAATTCCCCACCCCATGTTCCCCCATGGAAAACCGCCCGGAGAGGAGTCCTGCTCTTCTTCCCCATCCTCCTCACTGCCAGCTTCCTTTTCCGCCCCGGCTTCCTGTTGTATCATTTTTTCCTCATCAGCTTCCTGACGCGTCTTCTTCTCCTCACCGGCTTCCGCTTCCTGTCGTGTCTTCTTCTCCTCACCGGCTTCCTGACGTGTCTTTTCCGCCGCACCTGCTTCCCCTTCTTTTTTCGGATTGTCTGCCTTTGGAGCTGCCGGTGCAGTCTGCCACATTCCAAATGGCATACCACCGTTCCAGAGCTGCTCCGGTGTCACTCCGGAGAATTTTCCGAAATCAATTCCACTCTTTGTAACCGCATCAAAGGCTTTCTGCATACAATCCCGGCAGACATCGACTCCTCCGGGCATGGTAATCATCCTGCCGGCCTTGCTCTCCGGCCTGCGGCAGACATAACATACTTTCTCATACTCATCCTCATGGAATTCCTGTCCGTTTTTCTCGTTATGTTCCAAGTTTATTCTCCTTCTGATTTCCCTGTATAAACTAATATCAGGTAATAATTATAAAGCATTTTCCCTCTTCCCGCAAGCAAAACCAGTGCGGTTTCTGTGATTGCAAAAGAAAGGCCCTTCCCCGCCTAACACGGACAAGAGCCTCTTTTCTTCTTCCTGTTTTACTGTGTTTCCTGCTGCGGACGGTTCTTTAAAGTAACCTCTACCTGCCGTTCCACATATTCTCCATTTTCCATGGACTGTACCGTAAGAGTCACCGTAGTGCCTGCCTTATAGTAAGCCAATAATTCTGTCAGGTCTGCATTGGTTCTCACAGTCTCTCCATCAAATTTTGTGATGATATCTTTCTCACGGAGACCGGAAGCCGCAGCTGCGGAATTCTCAGTGATTTTGTAAACATAAACACCCTGCGGCATTCCGTACATCTGAGCCATCATGGAATCCACATTCTGAACCTGGATTCCCAGATATCCCTGCTCTTCTTCTGCAACTTCAATTTTCGTGGTTCTTAACTTCAGCTCCTCAATAATATCCCTGGCATGGGAAATCGGGATTGCATATCCGACACCTTCCACACTGGCATCCGCATACTTGGCTTCATTGATGCCGATAACCTCTCCTTTGGAGTTTAAAAGGGCGCCGCCGCTGTTTCCGGGGTTAATCGCTGCATCTGTCTGGATTACTTTTTTGCTGATGCCGTCCACAGTAACCTCACGGTCCAGGGCGCTTACATGGCCTACGGTTACGCTCTGACCGCGGCCCAGCGCATTACCGATGGCAATGACTCCCTGGCCCATTTTTAAGGAATCTGAATCCCCCAGAGTGGCCGCCTTGATCTGTTCCTTTGTATCCGCGGAAATTTTATCCAGCGGAACTGCAATGACCGCCAGGTCAGACTCAGAGTCTGTTCCTTTTATGGCTGCCTCCACAACACTCTCATCAATAAAAGAGACTGCAAGACTGGAAGAATCTTCAATTACATGGTTATTGGTCACAATCAGAACCTCTGAATCATTCTGTCCAATGATAATTCCGGAACCGCTGCTTGGTACCTCGTAGGTCTGAGACTGGCCAAACCAGGAACTGCTCTTATAAAGTGTGGTATTGGTAATAGCAACAACCGAGGGCATAACCGCATCCACGATGGGGGAAACATCCTCAATGACCACTCCTGAGGCGGCACCTGAAGATACCTGGGGAGATGCCGGAGTCACCTGTGCCTGTTCCAGAGGAGCTTCTGCAGATGCCTGCGCCTGAGTCTCGGCCGGAAACATCAGTTCCGCCGCCCGGTTCACGCCAAACATGGTTCCTCCGGAAACCACTCCAAAAAGAAGTGCCGCGGCAGTGACAAGAGCCCCCGTCTTCATATATGAGTGTTTCTTTGACATCTTATGTTTCGGAGACGGTGCTGCGTTTTGTCCGGGATTCTGATTCTGCCCATACTGATATGGGTTCGTATAGGAATTGGAAGCATAGTTCTGATTCTGAGCATCCTGGCTGTAATTATAGTATCCATACCCCGGGTGTCCCTGGCCGTACTGGTTTCCCTGCCCGGTCTGACCACTTAATCCATATACCTGCCGTCTCTGGCCTGTCTGGGGTTTTGGTTCTTCCGTTTCCCGGTTCATCCCTGTGTTATTCTCCATGTTATTCATATCCTCGCCTTCTGTCCATTTATTTTCATACATAAAAAAGATCTCCTCCTTTATGAAACTGTGTTATTTTGTTTCGTAACCATTCAGCAGGCCTTTTCACTCACTGCACTGACCAGTTACTGTGTTTCCTTACTTTCTGAAACACAGTTTACCAGTCATTTGTGATAAAAATGTGATAACTTTCTTATCTATTTGTGAAAACTCATACTTATACAGGCGTTCCGTAATTCATGCCATATGGACTCCCGCAGTCCATCCCCTCCGAACGGATAAAGGGCCATCCACATATGCCGGACGGCCCCTTCTCATCACTTCGGGCTCTTACAGCGCTAAAAGTGCTGTAAGGCCAAAATATATCAATACAATAATCCCCAGAACAATCCTGTAATATCCAAAGAACCGGAAATCATGACGTTTCACATAATTTAACAGGAATTTAATCGAATACATGGAAACCAGAAAAGCAATTATCATGCCTGCAAGCATAAAGAAAATTTCCGCCGCTGAAAATGCCAGGCCATAATGGATAATCTTAAGCAGGCTGGCTCCAAACATTACCGGAATCCCAAGGAAAAACGTAAACTCCGATGCTGCCGTTCTGGAACATCCAAGGAGCATGGCTCCCAAAATCGTGGCCCCCGACCGGGAAGTTCCCGGAATCAGTGCCAGGAGCTGAAACAGTCCAATGTAAAAAGCATTCAGATAGCTGATCTGCGAAACCTTTTTAATGGGGAAATCCACAAATTCATTGTGTTTTTCCAAAACAATAAACAAAATACCATAAATAATCAGCATGGCAGCCACCACATACGGATTATAAAGATACGTATCCAGAATCTCGTCCAAAAGAATTCCCACAACCGCCGCCGGAAGACAGGCAACGACTATTTTAAACCATAAATGCCATGTGGCCAGGCGCTGAGGCTCTTTTTTCCCCGGATCCCACGGGTTCAGCCGCCGGAAATATAAGACCAGTACAGCCAGAATGGCACCAAGCTGAATTACTACCCGGAATACATTCATAAAATCCGCTGACACATTCAGATGTACAATATTCTCTACCAGGATCAAATGTCCGGTGCTGCTGATGGGAAGCCATTCCGTAAATCCCTCCACCAGACCGAAAACAACGATTTTCAAAAACTCAATGAATCCGCTCATACTATTCTCCTATATTTTCGATCTGCCAGTCGATGGCTTCCAGACCATTGGCAGTCAGGTATTTATTCGTCTTACTGAATGGGCGGCTGCCGAAAAAGCCACGGTATGCCGACAGGGGGCTGGGATGAGGAGCCTCTAATATCAGATGTTTTGGATTATTTAACATTGCTTTCTTTGTCTGAGCCGGCTTTCCCCAAAGAATAAACACCATCGGCCTGTCCTGTTCATTCAGGACACGGATTGCGGCATCGGTAAACTCTTCCCATCCAATATTTCTGTGAGAATTGGCAGCATGAGCCCGCACCGTCAGCACCGTATTCAAAAGCATCACTCCCTGGTCGGCCCATTTTTTTAAATAACCGTTATTGGGAATGTAGCAGCCGCAGTCCTCATGAAGTTCCTGGTAAATATTCACCAGAGACGGAGGAATCCGCACATCCGGCTTTACAGAAAAACACAGTCCATGGGCCTGCCCCGGCTCATGATAAGGATCCTGCCCCAAAATTACTACTTTCACTTTGGAAAGCGGGGTAAAAGCAAAAGCATTGAAAATATCATCAGGCTCCGGATATACTTCTCTTGTGCCATATTCTTCCTTTATCGTTTCATATAGCTTTTTGTAGTACGGCTTCTTAAATTCGCCGCTCATTGGCTCCAGCCAGTCATTGTTAATTGCTGCCATATTTCTCCTCCTTACTCCACTCTGCCATAAACAGTACCGAATCCTCCTTGACGGCAGCGGCCTTCTCCTTCAGTTCATCCGTAATCTGGTAAAATTTTTTATGAACCCGGTATAAACAGGCCTTCTTGTTAATGAATGCCATTTTCTCAAACGGCCACCGGATTATTGTGGGATGCAGAAAATTCTCTCCCAGCTCCAGAAGAACCGTTTTTCTGTTTAAAGTCCCGGCCAGCCACTTCATGTAGCCGTCCCACTCATCCTCTGTTAATGATACGTCAAGAGGAGCCACCATATGCGTCTTTTCAAATCCACGTTTCAAAAGTGCCGCCGGATTCAATGTCGTAATCACGAAATAATCTTTTCCACTCACTGCCTCTAAAAGAAAGGAAAACGCTTCCTTCAGGATTTTCTCCTTCTCCGTTCCATCTTCCTCCCATTCAGCCCCGATTCCAATCAAAATTTTTTCGGCGTCAGCCAGCTTTTCCTTCAATTCGCGTCTGATTTCGCCCACTTCCATAATCTTCTCCTGTCCCCTGTTATTCGGTAGAAGCCGGGCGTCCACCGCCCGGACATGTGTTACAGAATGTCCTGACAGATACATGCCCCGTAAAGTACGCCGCTTTGCCAGATTCAGTATACCACAAAATGTGCCCGGATTCAACAAAAGCAGAAGGCCTTGCAATTTACCTTTTTTTCTTATATACTGGCTGTATCATTCGTTGCCTGCGGGCGGAAAGGATCATCATGGATACAGCACTGGCAAAAGTTTATATAAAAAAAGGAGAGGCCCGCGCATTAAAAGCCGGAGGCCTCTGGATTTATGACAATGAAATTGACCGTATCGAGGGAAAATTTGAAAACGGCGGCATGGTACAGGTGTTTGATTTTGACGGCTACCCCCTGGGAAGCGGCTTTATCAATACAAAATCCAAAATCATGATCCGAATGATGTCCAGAAAAAAGGATTCAAAGGTGGACGATGCCTTTATTGAAATGCGTGTGCGGAATGCCTGGGAATATCGAAAAGCAACCGTAGATACGGAAAGCTGCCGCCTGATTTTCGGGGAAGCCGATTTTCTGCCGGGAATTGTCATCGACAAATTTTCCGATGTACTGGTGGTGGAATCCCTGGCACTGGGAATTGACAAATGGAAGCCGGTGATTCTTGAAAAACTTAAACAGGTATTAGCCGAAGATCACATCACAATCCGCGGTATCTATGAAAGGAGCGATGCCAGGGTCCGCCTCCAGGAAGGGATGGAACGTTTTAAGGGCTTCATCGGGGACCCCTTTGAAACGAAGGTGAAAATTGTGGAAAACGGTGTCAAATACATAGTAGATGTACAGGATGGCCAGAAAACCGGATTTTTCCTGGACCAGAAGTACAACCGTCTCGCCATCCAGCGCCTCTGCCGCGGGAAGCGTGTCCTGGACTGCTTTACCCATACTGGCTCTTTCGCCTTAAATGCCGGAATTGCCGGAGCCAGTGAGGTTCTTGGTGTGGACGCCTCTGAGCCTGGCGTGGCCCAGGCCACAGAAAATGCCGCTTTAAACGGCCTTTCCGACCGGGTGAAATTCATCGTCGCCGATGTCTTTGACCTGCTTCCGGAATTGGAGAAAAAAGGTGAAAAATTCGATGTGGTCATTCTGGATCCACCGGCCTTCACGAAATCCAGAAATTCCATTAAAAATGCTATAAAGGGCTACCGGGAGATCAATCTGCGGGGCATGAAACTAATAAAGGACGGAGGCTATCTGGCCACCTGCTCCTGCTCCCATTTCATGACGCCGGATCTTTTTGCCAAAACTATCCGTGAAGCCGCCGGAAACGTCCACAAGCGTCTCCGCCAGGTGGAATACCGCACCCAGGCCGCCGATCATCCCATCCTCTGGGGTGATGAAGAATCCTCCTATTTAAAATTCTTCATCTTCCAGGTATGTGATGAAAAATAATATCCATCCGGGTATTGCGTAATATCTGCCTTTCAGGCAGACGTTCGGGGACTGTTGTTTGCTGTCTTCCGCGTTTCCTAGTTTTTAGAAACCCAATTGCATTTCAGTTCTGACTATCAGGATTATTAATATGTTTTGTAAATATTTTATAACAGTTCACCACGCGAAGATTTAGAGCGAAAAAAGCGTTGAAAACTTGTTTTCATAAGCATTTTTCACTCTAAAGCTTCATAGGGTGGACACACAGGAGCAGAACCTGACGTGCTTTTAGTGCCAGGCTCTGCTCCTGTTCAGGCCTATGGGTTTTTCTTTTACACGTAGGCTTTCATCTCGTCCCGGAAAGCTTCTTCAGTCCTCACCAGACGATCCGCCAGTGCCATACTGTCTTTGGATGCCCCAATATACTGATTTTTAAATCCGCAGATGGACTGAATCCCCATATTGCAGCCATCCATCATAATTTTGGCCGCCTGTTTATCATCGCCCTTCATCATCTTAAATTCCGTGGAAATCCAGGAAAAAGCGGAAGCCAGCTTTTCCGGTTCCTTTCCAGTCTGGTTTAGATCCACAAGCTGTTTATATGCCTCATACTCCATATCCTGATGCTTTTCCTCATACTCTTCAATAGTCTTTTTTAACTTCTCATCAGAAACATACTCTAAAACCTGTTCCATACTGCTCACAGCCATTTTACATCCGGAATCGCATTCCTTTAAAAGTCGAATGGTATGGTCTTCCATGCCCTGCTACCTCGCTTTCCCCGCGGCGCTGACCCAGGATGGCGGCCGCATGTTTTTTCATCAGTATGCGCCATGGAAGCAAAAAATATACAAAGCTGCCTTTTTCTATAACATCCCGGGCAAAATGCCGGGCAGGCGCGCCACCCACAACCTGCCTCTGTCCATTCCTCATTAAAGATTGGCCTGAGCATCCACCTGTTCAAAAAGAAAAAGCCGGAAACATTGCAAAATCAACGTTTCCGACTCTTTTACCAGAGCACGAGACGGGATTCGAACCCGCGACCCTCGCCTTGGCAAGGCGATACTCCACCACTGAGCCACTCGTGCATTTCAATACCGATTTTTATATGGCTTGATTATATATCAATCCTCTTCCCTCTGTCAAGCATTTTTTGGAGTAAGTACAGCAACCGCATACCAGACCGGAAAGCCCGGGATTCTGGTTCTTAAAACTCAACCCAACAATCGGCATACCCCTTTAAAACACATCCCTATTCTTCTCTGCTTTCGTAAACATAAAGGGAGAACCTGTCTCCATTAATGATCTGAACTCCGGCATACATAGGCTTTCCCTCACTGTCATACGCTGTACTTTGTACAAACAAAAGGTAATCTCCTTTTTTAACTTCCAGAAGCTCAGCCTCCTCCGCCGTGGCACGGCAAAGTTCAATCACCTTCTCCGAACTTGCGACCCTGGCACCAGCCTTTTCCTGAAGAAAATTGAACAGAGAATTATTGTCAAACTGTGCATCTAAAAGGAATGCATATTCCAGCGGAAAATAGGTCCTCTCAATCTGCACCGGCTCCTGATCCGCATATCTCAGGCGTGAAATATATACCACGTTGCTTCCAGGTCTGATATTAAGACGGGCGGCAGTTTTTTCATCCGCCTCTGTCAGCCGGTTCTCTAACATTTTTCCCCCGGGCCTGACTCCCATCTGTTCACACATTTCCGTAAAACTTTGGAGTTTCTTCATATTACGGGAAAATTTCGGTTTTGTAACAAACGTCCCCTTCCCCTGTTTGCGAATTACAAGCCCCTTGTCTATCAAAGAACCGACTGCTTTTCGTACCGTAATCAGGCTTACTCCATATTCCTTTGCCATTTCTGCCTCTGTCATGATTTTATCACCGGGCTTAAATGTACCATTTTTGATATTCTTTTCAATCTCCTCCATTAACTGCACATATAATGGAGTGGCTGCATCCTGTTTCAACATAAAATCAGCCCCCAGGTTCCTATATTCTATGCCAACGCCGCATTTTTATATTTTAATATGTCGGGAAGAAAGCAGCAAGGAAAAAGATTCCATAAGCAGCCATCTTCGTAACAGTTTGGACCGCCCCCGAACTGTTACTTTTATTCAGCAGGAGAAGAGCTGTGACAAAGGCTTACAAAATATTCAAACAGTCTGGTACCGTCAGGACCAAATGCCGGATTTGGAGCATCTCCACGCATACGTTCCGGATGGAACTGTACGCCGAAAACAGGAAGTGTTTCATGCTCAATGGCTTCAATCGTACCATCAAGAGCCCTGGCAGTGACCCTCACCGCCGGTCCCGGACTGTCTGCACAGTCACGATGAAAGCTGTTTACAAGGAAAGAAGGACCATAAAGCTGTTCCAGAATCGAGCCGGCTTCTGCTCTCACCTCATGCTGGATTCCCTCCGAATGTTCAAAAGGATGCTTTCTTGGAAAATTCAGCATATTGTGACCGCCCAGAGCAGCGTTGATTACCTGATGACCACGGCAGATTCCCATAATCGGTTTTTTCTTTTTCAGGAACTCTTCAAAAACCGCAAACTCCATTTCGTCGCGGGCTGTATTACAGCCTGCTTTCAGATTATGGGCAACAGCTGCGTCCTTATCAGCCAAATGGTCAAACGTATCATGAAATCTTGACGGATGCACGCTTTCTCCGCCAGTAAGCAGCAGCCCATCAGCCATTTCTGCATATTCTGCTGCCAGCCTTGTACTTCCCATCATAACAGGCAGACCGCCTGCTGCCACAATCGCATTCATATAATTCTGATTCAATATAAACGACGGTGCTCCCTTTGAATTGGCTCCCATCATTCCGGTCACTAGAATTATCTTTTTCACTTTACTCTCCTTCTAAGTGTACAGAAAGCAAGGAGGTACACAGCTCCCCAGGCTATCCAGGCCTTTTTTTAGTCAAATTGTATCATTATATTTTGATATATGTCAAGATAAATATTGTTTCTCACAGCAGTTCAGCCTTGCTTCTTGTCCGCGGTACGCGGGCAGGAAGATACAAGGCTGAACTGCGTTAGGCTTCCATTCTTTATTTCTCTGCCATTATTTTCACCGTTTCATACAGAAGGCTCACACCGTAGCCGGTTCCGCCTTTAATGCAGTAGGAATTCCCCTCTGACAGCCAGTTTACCGGAGCCATGTCCACATGAATCCATGGTCTTTCCTCCACAAACTCCTGAAGGAACAGTCCTGCCACAATGGTACCGCCTCCCATCAGATTGCCCGGATTGCTGTTTTTGATATCTGCTACCTCAGATTTTAAAACATCAAACAGCTCCCTGTCGGCGGGAAGCCGCCAGATTTTCTCACAGGCCACACAGGAAGCTGCGGACATCTCTTCAAAAAGCTCTTGGTCGTTGGTAATTACAGCAGCACTTCTGGCACCCACAGCGCCCTTGGCCGCCCCCGTCAGGGTGGCAATATCAATGATTTTTCCGGCGCCTTCTTTCCGGATAGCATATGTAATGGCATCTGCAAGTGTCAGACGCCCTTCCGCGTCCGCATTCAACATTTCGATGGTTTTTCCGTTCATGGAAAACAGGATATCCCCCGGCACATATGCATCGCCTGATACCATGTTCTCACAGGCCGCCACAATGGCAGTCACATTGACCGGAAGTTTCTGTATGGCAATCGCACGGATGGCGCCGATCACGGCGGCCGCTCCTCCCATATCGTCATGCATGGTAGCCATCTTGGACTTTAAGCTGTAACCGCCGCTGTCAAACATCACGCCTTTCCCCACAAGGGCCACCGGAGCCTCTCCCAGGGCTCCCCCGTGATAGCGAAGCACAATCAGTTTTGGTTCGGCAGCTGCCCCTCTGGCCACCGCCAGAAACGCCCCCATTTTCAGCTCCTCAATTTGCTCTTTATGAAAAACCTGTACTTCAATTCCAAGCTCTCCGGCAAGCCCGACAGCTTCCTCTGCAAGTCTTTCCGGCGTCATATATTTGGATGGATGGTTTACAAGATCTCTTGCAAGCATAGTACTTTCGGCCACATTCTGTGCCTCTTCCAAAAGAGACTCTACTCCGGTCGCCTCTGTAACAAACACAGCTGTCTCCATTCCGCTTTCTATTGGAACCGATTTATAGGCATTAAACTGATAGGACACCAAAAATGGCAGCTCCCCAAGTTTTCGTACCATCTCAGGTCTTCCCGTAATCTCCCTGACATTATCTAAGAGCACGGCCGTTACAGCCGCTCCAGCCTCCTTACAGCGCTTAAATGCCTTTGCAAACGCCAGAAATACCTCCCGATTGGTGTCTGTCCCATCCCCTGCATTCACAAGAACAATTCTCACAAATCTGTCATCCAAATATAGTTCCAGGGAGTAAAGAGCTCCTGTATATGCCTTAAGCTTCCCTTTCCCCAGCGCTGCCCGCACTGGCTGTTCCAGGCTGTCGGGAAGTGAAACAGTGAGTGTCTGCTCCTCTGAAAACGGGATCACAACAGCATCATATCCTGGTTCCAGACTGTTTTTTACTAAAATCTTCATTTCCGCCTCAAAATCTCCTTATATTTTTCCTGTTCTTCTTTATTGGCCAAAACATAATGCCCCGGTTCGATTTCCACCCATTCCGGCTTATCTGTTTCATAATGATGGCAGGACGGGTCGTAAACCTCTACCTTCTTTTTTCTTTCCACCAGCGGATCTGGCTGCGGAATTGCTGACAGCAGAGCCCTTGTATATGGATGAAGAGGATGGTTGTAAAGTATTTCCGTTTCCGCCAGTTCCACAATCTTCCCCTTATGAATCACGGCCACACGATCCGAAATAAAACGGACAATAGACAGATCATGGGCAATGAACAAATACGTAAATCCCTTTTTCCTCTGAAGCTCCGAAAGCAGGTTTAAAACCTGGGCACGAATGGAAACATCCAGCGCGGATATCGGTTCATCGGCAATAATCAGTTTCGGCTCCATTACAAGAGATCTCGCAATCCCGATTCTCTGCCTCTGTCCGCCGGAAAATTCATGGGGAAACCTGCTGGCAAATTCCGGAAGCAGTCCCACGTCAAGAAGCGCCTCCTCCACCATTTTCTTACGGTCTTCCTCATCTTTATGTTTATGCAGGTTATAAATTCCCTCCGATACAATGTAATCCACCTTCGCCCTCTCATTGAGCGATGCCATAGGGTCCTGAAAGATCATTTGAATGTTTTCAATCACCTTTCGGTCCATCTCCGGGGAAATCTTTCCGCTGATCCGTTCTCCGTCAAAAAGGATTTCCCCTTCCGTCACCTCATTGATTCGGATGATCGCCCGGCCGATGGTGGTCTTGCCAGAACCAGACTCGCCTACAAGGCCGAAAGTCTCTCCCTCAAAAATATCAAAGCTCACGCCGTCGATGGCGGTAAATTTTTTCTTCCTGCTGCCAAATTCGACTTTAATATTCTTAATTTCCAAAAGCTTTTTTCTGTTGGTCTTATCCGGCATTGTCCGCCACCTCCTTCCATTTTTCGAACATTTTTGCCACCAGAACCGGCGGTTCCACCTTTGGCGCCCTGGGGTCCAGAAGCCAGGTTTTTGCCTTATGGGTAGGGCTGACTTCAAAATATGGCGGCCGTACTTCAAAGTCCACCTTTAGCGCATATGGATTCCTTGGTGCAAATGCGTCTCCCCTGATCTCATTGAACAGGTTGGGCGGCGTTCCTTTAATAGAATACAGCGGTTCTCCCTTCACTCCGAGCTGCGGCAGCGAGGACAGAAGCGCCCAGGTATATGGATGCTTTGCATTATAAAAAATCTCCTCACAAAGCCCAACCTCCACAATATCTCCTGCATATATCACAGCAATCCGGTCAGCCACATTGGCTACCACACCGAGATCGTGAGTAATATAAATGATTGTCAACCTGTATTTTTCCTGAAGCTTATGTAAAAGTGATAAAATCTGCGCCTGAATCGTTACATCAAGGGCCGTTGTCGGCTCATCACAAATTAAGATCTGTGGTGCACAGGCAACCGCAATTGCAATGACAACCCTCTGCCTCATACCGCCGGAAAACTCATGGGGATACTGCTTATAACGCACCTCCGGCATGGAAATCCCCACATCTGTCAAAATTTCCAGAGTCTTTTTCTTCGCTTCCTCCCCCTTTAACCCCTGGTGCAGTTCGACAGTCTCCTGAATCTGCTTTCCAACAGTCTTTAAGGGATTCAGGCTTGTCATCGGGTCCTGGAACACCATGGCAATTTCTTTCCCCCGGATTTTCAGCCAGTCCTTCTCGGTCTTATATTTTGCAAGGTCCTGCCCCTTATAGAGGATACTTCCGGAATCCACCCAGCCATTCCCGTCCAAAAGTCCCATGAAGCTCTTATTAAAAACGGATTTACCGGAACCGGACTCTCCCACAATTGCAAGGCTCTCTCCCTTATATAAGTCCATGGAGATTCCCCGGATGGCTGTCAACGTTTTTCCACGCAGGTTAAACTTAATGACAACGTCCTTCGCCTCCAGAATTTTCTCCGCATTTTTATAATCCATTCTGCTTTGCCTCCTTACACATGATTTCTCGGATCAGCCGCATCCGCAAATGAATTTCCCATAACATAGAAAGAAATCGTTATCAGGGACAGAATGATGGACGGAAAAATCAGCTGATATCTGAGTGCCGGACTCATCATTACAATTCTTCCTTCATTAACCAGATTTCCCAGGGATGGAATGCTGACCGGGAGGCCCAGGCCGATATAAGTCAGAAATACCTCCTGCCCGATGGCAAGCGGAATTGCAAGGGCAATACGCATCATGATTACGGAAACCACCTGGGGAAGCAGATTCTTTGTAATCACGCGGCCTGTGGGCGTGCCAAGACATCTGGACGCAAGATTAAATTCCCGGTCACGGATAATAACAATCTGGTTGCGGATAAACCTTGCAGTCGGAAGCCATCCCGTCAGGCACATGGCAAAAATGATCGTGCTGACACTCGGCCTCAGCACATAGGATACCAGAATCAGAATAATCGAGCTGGGGATATTATGTATGACATTATACACCTCTGTAATCACTGCGTCCATCTTCCGCACATACCCCCATACGGAACCAACAACAATTCCCATAAATGCATCCCAGAGTCCCACAACAAGGCCAATCAGCAAAGAGGTACGCGTCCCGCTCCAGAGTCTTGACCACATATCCTGCCCGATGGAATTCGTGCCAAACCAGTACTCCTTTCCCGGCGGCTGGTTCCTGTCCTGCACCCCGGTTTCCTCATTAATATAAATCTCTGTGGCGCTCTTCTGAGCGGGGAGGTATGGCTGGATAAAGGTAAACACCATCAGACTTATCAGAACAGTCATGAAGAAAATGGCAATTTTATTCTTCATGAACACCCGCCAGGTAGAAGCCCAGTAGGAATAGTTGGAATAACCGGTCAGCTCTGCCGCCTTCTCATCATACTCTGCAAAGGTAAACATCTCCTGACTGATTTCTGATACGTTCTGCTCCATGGATTCAATTTTCTTCGTGATGCCCATTATCTGCCACCACCTTTCTTTCCTAACTTAATCCGCGGGTCACAGAGCGCCATAAGAAGATCACCCAAAAACAGTCCTAAAATTCCAATACAGGAATAAATCAGCACAAGTGCCTGGACCAGAGTGTTGTCCTGTCTCTGAATTGCCGATACCAGAAGTCCGCCCATTCCGGGAATAGAAAACAATGATTCTACATAAATGGAACCAGAAATCGTCATCAGAATGTTCGTGGGAAGCTGCTGCGCCATCGGTACAAATGCATTCCTGATCACATGTCTGGACATGACCAGCGAGTTCTTAAGGCCCTTCGCCCTCGCAAGCTTGATGTAATCCTTATTCAGCTCATCAACCATATATCTGCGAATCCACATGGCATAGGTCGCGATGCTTCCTAAGGACATGCAAATGGCAGGAAGAATCCAGCTCACAGGCTTCCGCTCATTGAACAGCATGGGAATCTTCAATGCGTCTGATACATAAAGCTGAAGAAAAAGGAAATACACAGCCGCCGGAACCGCCTTGATGAGCACCACATAGGCGGAGCCCAAATTATCCAGAAAACCGCCTTTAAAACGTGCCATCAGCATTCCCAGTGGAATTCCTGCCCCAAGAGAAATCGCAATGGAAGCAAGACCAAAGTAGAGAGAATAGGGAATCTTCGGCCCTATGATTTTCGTGATCGGCACTTTGGGCCTGAAAACGATGGATTTTCCCAAATCTCCATGGAGAATCCCGTTGAAAAAGTTTCCCAGCTGGACGGGGAGGGGGTCTCTAAGCCCCATCTCCGTCAACGCTGCTTCAATCTGTGCTTCATCCATCTTGTCATAGCCCTCGGCAAAGTATCCCTCCTCCGGCATCAGGCGAAGCATCAGGAAAACCACAGTGGCCACAATCACAAGAGTGACCATGGACTGCAGAATCCGTTTTATGACATATTTTAACATGTAACCAGGTCTCCTTTCGGTCGGTGAAAGCAGGCTATTTCGCCAAAGCCTCCGCTCTGTCCTTCTCATACTGTTCCAGGGCCTCCGGATATTCGCTCATTCCCATGGGCTTGTCAAGAAGTCTGGCGCCCTTAAGCTTGATCGCTCCGTTTCTTCCCATCTGGCTTGTGTAGCCGGAAAACGGGTCCAGATAAGAAGCGCGATAGCCTCCACCGGAAGTATAGAACGGAATCAGGACAGCCTCGTCCAAAAGAAATGTCTCAGCCTCTGCGAACAATTCATACCTCTTCCTTAAATCCTTTGTTTCAGCAGCTGCAGTATCCAGCATCTTCTCGAATTTGCTTGTTCCATCAGAATCCAGAAGATCCTCCGCCAGGTAGACTCTCGTATAGTTCTTTGCGCTGGAACCGGAATGAACCGGATTCATCATTCCCAAAGGATCCGCATAGTCCGGGCCCCAGCCCAGCTCCATCATGGAAAAGCTTCCCGGATTTCTTACCTGTTTCGTAAATCCGGTGGAAGGATAGGACTCAATAATAATATCGATATAATCTGTCCCCAGAAGCCCTTCCATCTGCTGCTCAATGACCTGCATTCGATTGGCGGTGTCCACCTTCGCAGTGCTGAATGGCATCACAATCATTATCGGGAACTGTACCTTCCCCTCCAGTTCTTCCATGGCTTTTTCCTTATATTCCAGAGCCTTTTCTTTATCAAAAGAATCTCCCTCGGTGTAGGCCGCCAGGCCGCCCATCATCGTATAGTCCACGCCGTCCGCCTGTACCAGATTTCTTCTTGTAAAAGTATTTAAAAGCTTGCTCTCCGGATCATATGGCTCAACGGTCAGAATCGCTGCACGGCGATCCATGCCATGAAACAGGGACTTTCTGAAATTCTCATTATTCACAGCCGTTTTCCAGTCTTCCGGACGGTACTCTGCATCATAATTCGGTTCAAAGTTCAATCCCATAAAATAAGACATGTTCGTCAGATTATGCGGGCGCATCTGTTCCTTCTTTTCCGGATCGTTCATCCATTCATCCAAAATACTTCCTGGAAGAATGAAGTCGTTGATTTCTCCTCTTAAAAACAGTTCTGCCCCAATGGAATTGGCCTCTGCGTTGTACTTATAATTTAATGTACCGATGGAAATAATACCACTGTTCCAATAATCCGGATTCATTTCCATAACCCTTTCGCTCTGAGGTTCAAAGCTCTTCAACAGGTAAGCGCCGCAATAAAGGATTGTGTCTTTATCAACGCCGAACATTTCCCCCTGCTCAGCCAGAAACTCTCCATTGACCGGGAAGAAGCACGGGAAAGAGAGCTGCTTTAAAAAATACGGAATGGGGCGCTCCAGAGTATATTCCACCGTAAAATCATCCACAGCGCGAACGCCAACCTCGGCAAAATCCGTGATTTCTCCGTCATAATAGGCCTTGGCATTCTTTAAAGACTCATATACTGTTTTACTGTTGGAGGAGGCATTATCCTGGTTCAAAATCCACTGTATGCCATCCACAAAGTCCTGTGCCTTCACAAGACCGACTTCCTCTCCTTTCCAGTCATACCACTTCACATCCTGGCGAAGATTCATCGTGTAAATCAGCTGATCCTCAGAAACTGTCCAGTCGGATGCGATACAGGGAATCATCTCGCCAAACCGGTCAAACTCAACCAATCCATCCAGAATACTGTAAAACAGGGCAATTCCGTCACTGTTGGTTGTCTTTAAATAATTGAGCGTGTCGATTTCAGCAGTATAAACCGTAGAGTACTCCGGCATGTCAGTCGGGTCTTTCTTTTCTTCTGCTGTCTCTGTGGTCCCGTCCGCCACTGTCTTTGTAGCTCCGTCCACCGGTTCTTTGCCTTTTTGTCCATCGGTACAGCCTGTCAGAGAAGACGCAACCAGCGTCAATGCCAGAATTGCTGCAAGTGTTCTTTTCATAAAGGGGCCTCCTTTTAATATTTTTTACCTGTCGTGCCTCTTACTTTAAAGCCTCGGCTCTTTCTTCCATATATACCGCTTCCGCCGCTGCATATTCTTCGTTGGTCATCGGTTTATCCAGAACCTTTGCACCTTTATACTTGTCCAGGTTCCTTCCGAACTGCGTACACCGTCCGGAAAACGGATCCAGAACGGTTGCCCGATAACCTCCGCCGGATGCATAGAATGGAATCACAAGTGCATGGTCAATCAGATAGCGTTCCGCTTCCGCAAACATCTCATAGCGCTTATTGACATCGGCTGTTTCGTTCCTCGCTGCTTCCACCATTGTCTCATAAATACTGTTTCCATCGGCGTCCTTAAGGTCCTCCGCCAGATACGGACGGCTATACTTGGTTCCGATAGAGGTATCATGGGTCATGGTTTCCGCATACCCGGCCGGGTCTGTATAATCTGGTCCCCATCCCATTTCCATCAAAGAGAATTTTCCGGAACTTCTTGCTTCTTTGTTATAGTTGGTCGGCGGATAAGGTACCAGCTCAATCTGGATATAATCGCTTCCCAAAAGATTCTCAAGCTGCTGTTTTTCCACCTGCACCCGGTTTGTAAGCCCCAGATTGCCGGTACTGTACGGCATTACAACGGTCACCGGAAATTCCACTGTTCCGTTTAATGCCGCCAGAGCCTTTTCCTTATGTTCCAATGCCTTTTCCTTGTCAAACTGGGCTGTCTCACCAAGCTCCTTTAGGGCGTCAAGCTCCGTATAATCCACACCATCCACGTTCACAAAATTCTTTGTGGTGATCGTATTGAGAAGCTGCTTTTCCGGTTCATAGGGATAGCTTGTGAGGATTGCAGCAGTTCTGTCAAATCCATAATAAATAGATTTTCTGAAATCTTCATTATTCACTGCCTTTTTCCAGTTGTCCGGGCCATACTCTTCCTCATAAAGCGGCTCAAAATTAAATCCCAGGAAATTGGAAGTGGTACTCGCCGGTTTTACAATCATGGAGTTCTTCTTCTCTTCACTGTTCATCCACTCGTCCAGAATTTCAGCAGGAATATCCGCTTCCGAAATTTCCCCCCGCAGGAAAAGCTCCGGAGCCAGTGTTTTGGCTTCCTTGTTGTAATTATATGTAATAGAAGAAATGAAAATATTGTCCTTATCCCAGTATTCCTCGTTCATTTCCAGAACCCTTCGGTTCTCCGGTTCAAAGGTTGTCAGGATATATGCACCGTTGTAAAGCAGTGTCTCCGCACTTGTACCAAAGGACTCTCCACACTCTTCCAGGAACGCTCCATTAGCCGGCAGGAAGCAGGTGTATGCCGTCATTTTTAAGAAATACGGGGTTGGCTGCTCCAGCGTATATTCCAGCGTATAATCATCAAGAGCTTTAATTCCCACCTCTCCGAAGTCTGTAATTTCACCATTAAAATACTGCTTTCCGTTCTTAACAACACTGTAAAAAATATTGGCTGTTGTCGATGCATTCTCTTTTGTTAAAAGCCATTTTGCCGCATCCACGAAATCCTGTGCGATAACGGGCGCATAGCGTTCTCCGTCGCAAGTATACCAGTTTACCCCTTCCCTCAAATGGAAGGTGTATACCATACCATCCCCGGAAATTTCCCAGTCTGTTGCCAGAGAAGGAATCGTCCTTCCATATTTGTCAAAATCCACTAACGCATCCACGTAATTTTCTGTAAAGCGGGTACAGGTGGACAGGGATGACACCAGATAGTTAATATGGGCCAGCTCCGCCGAGTAAACAACCGTATAATCCTTCCGCTCAATCTCTTCTTTCTGAACCGCCTCCACGGTGTTTTCTCCATTATTTTCTCCGCTGCTTGCTCCTGAGGGAGCCGTCTCATTTCCGGAACAGGCAGTCAGGGATACCGCCAATACCGCTGCAAGGGCAGCTGCTATCATTCTTTTTTTCATGATAATCTCCTTTTTCTTTTTTTGTTTAATATTTAACCAGTAAACCTATTTTCTCTGCAATCTGAATTCCCTCCTTTCCATTTTCTCATCCTTTTCCTAATTAAAGCACGGTTAAACGTATAATCACTCCGGTATATCCTTTGATTATACGTTTAACCTTTTAAGGTTAAGAGATTAAAACAAGTCCCTCTTATAGGCTATATAATAGCATGTTCAATAAATTTGTGCAAGAGTCTTGCACTTCATTTTACTTTTTTATATAATATGCACAAGAATCCGACACTTTTTCATCGCCAATATTGATTTTATTTTAACAATATTAGAGACAGAGGTAAATAAAATGGCCAAAAGACAGGGAATAACTGCGAAAGACATTGCAGAGGTATGCGAGGTTTCGCAAGCCACCGTATCCTATGTAATCAATCAGACGGAAGGGAAGCGGGTCAGCGAGGCAAAGCGGCAGGAAATTCTGCAGGTTGCAAGAGAACTGAACTATTTTCCAAACCACTCCGCCCAAAGCATGCGCCAGCAAAGATGCACATCCATCGGCCTGATTTGCGGAAATAATTATGACAATGCGGGTTTTGGAAACACGCTGCGCGGAATCAAAAAATATTTTGATGAAGCCGGTTATATGCTTACTCTCTTAAGCGATTCTAAAGACCCGGAAGCAGGGGAAATCCTGAAAAACTATTACTCCAACAGCATTGCCGGAGTCATCTATATCGCCTTCGACACACAAGTGATTGATACCTCCGTCCTGGATGCCAATAAAATTCCTTATGTCCTGATTAGTGAAAATGGGGTATACTGCAGCAAATTTGAACCCCAAAAAGCCTTTGAAAATGTAATCCGCGACTGTATCCTTTTCTGTAAAGATAACCATCTTTCCAGAATCCGGTATTTTACCCGCTCCATCAACGGCCGGATCCTCCGCAATAAATATGACCTGATTATCAAAGCCATACAGGATATTTACCCCGAGTCTGACTTCGAGCGTATTATCTGCGACATCCGCAGCAATCGTGATGAGGAAATCATCGTTCCCATGGAGGAGTATTTAAAGAACCACGATTTTGACATCGCCATTACCGCAAATCAGCGCTTTGGCATTTTGATGCAGAACTGTATTTTAAAAAAGGGGATTTCCGTTCCTCAAAATCCCAGACACATCTGCCTCGCCTCCTCTCCCTTTCTGCTGACGGTATATCCTAAAATCAGCTCTTTAGAAATACCGCTCTATGAAATGGGACTTTATGCCGCCGAGCTAATTTTGGCCCTGTCAAGAGAAGAACCCGTTAATGAAAAGCTATTTGAATGCCGCCTGATTCACGGAGATACGACAAAACTATAATCTGGGTTTCATCAGGATACTTTATAATATATAAGACAAATCAGACGCTCTGCCCGTAAAATACAGACAGAGCGTCTTTTATGCATTGTTGTTTTGGTGATGTTGGGAGCAAAATATTTTTTGTCCCCTGTGATACCACGGATTGTCTCGCACTACTTACTCCCGCGTTCATTTTGATGTGATAAATAAAAGATATCTGACCAGAGTGTATACCATCAGAATCAGCGCAATTATTGTTTCAATGGTCACTACAATTCCAAGCTGAGGAATTGGACTTCCCATTTTCGTAAGGCAGGCAGCCGTCTGTTTCATCGCAATAGCAGAGATCACAAACGGGAACGTAAATGCCGCATAGCTCGGATAAAATTTCATCCTCAGATATACCGGCAGCTTCACAAGCACCACAAGGTACAAAAGGCAGGCCAGAAGCGCTATGAAGCCAATCATACCAATGGACTTATTCTCCACGGACTGGATATAGCCGGCCAGACAGAGACTTGCCGGAGCTGTATATATACAAAACAATGGCTGGGCCGGTTCCGGAATTTCCTTGTAACTGATGTAACGTTTGGTAACCAGAACCAGAAGCGCCAACAGCATTACAAAACCAAACCAGAACAGAACTGTTCCCAGCCCTGTGGCCCCAAAAGCCGGGGCTGAAACACTGGCCACCACAATTCCGACATAAACAATGTAATAGCTGGCAAACACCTTAGGCATCTGAATTTTCACCATAAAAGTCCTGGTAAAATAGAGAATCAGTACGATATGGAGCAGAATCGCCACATACCAGATCATTTGTGCGAAGCTACCCAGCCACGGCTTAACGTAGGCCGCCAGCAGCATGAACGCCATGGGAAAAGTACAGAAAACGCTGGCCATGATGGGATTTTTCATATCCTCTTTAAAGCTTCCCGGGTACATGATCATTTTCACAATGTACAAAAGAAGTAGCACAGCAGCGATGGTGCCACAGATCAGGCGCACGGTCTCAGAATAGCTTTGCAGCAAATTTCCCAGGGCCGCGAAGCCCAACGCCACACCGGTAATCGGTAAAGGTATTTTCTTAATCATTCTCTTATCCCCGTTTTCAAAGATTACTGATTGTCCGTATTCACCAGGCCCATTTCACGAACAATGATTTCCGCGACCTTTCCGGCGCAAAGCCCTGTAAAATAAATGCACTGCTCCTTGTGTTCTCCCTTCCCCATATCGAATTCTCTTGTCAGGACACGACAGCAGACGGAGTTCTTCCCATTATTCTCTTTGAACCAGTTATGCAGTTCATTGGTCAGTTCCATACATTTCACAACCTTCGGATCTTTGGGTCCATTGGGCTCTGTACGGCCAAAGAGCATTCCCAGTGCCATGATACCCCCGTTTAGGGCTCCGCACATACAGCCAGAGCGCCCTGCACCAACTGCCATTCCTGAAGACATTGCAATTACCTCTTTGGGAACATTCAGCTCAAAATTATCACAGATGGCAGCCACCAGTGCCTCACAGCAGAAAAATCCATTTCTGAAATTGTCCTCTGCATCCTTTCTTACCTTTGCAACACTCACTTCATGCTTCACATTCATGTTGTACCCCTCCTTTTTTCTTATAGTAAGTTTTTCGTGCATGGAGCTGTCGCAAAATAACCATTATATTTCTGCAACGGCACCATTTACTATCAGTATAGTCTTGTCCCCCAAGCAAGTCCAATTCATATTTTCTATTTCAAAGCTGTCGCCCTTCCTACTGAATCTATACTGTTTCCCATGGTCTGCCACATTTCTTAAGCATCATCTGCTTCTTTTTTCTTTCCATTGCAGTAAAATTGCAATAAAAAAAGCGGGTGATGGGAATCGAACCCACGTATCCAGCTTGGAAGGCTGGTGTTCTACCATTGAACTACACCCGCA